>OFIS01000273.1_pt1 | contig 42180 bp, 42 predicted proteins | sample 1775071 | NCBI WGS metagenome assembly OFIS01 (sample SAMN08195774, study PRJEB24354) | sludge metagenome | isolation source: sludge from phenol fed wastewater aerobic bioreactor C | place: India: Nagpur | collected 2016-09-17
GTGAGAACCAATAACCATAAGCCCTCGGGCAAGAATCGCCTATTCCTTTTTACCCGCCTGACGAAATTTCCGGGCTAATCCGTTTTGCGCCTGTCGGCAAGAAAGGAAAACCGCCTCAGCGTCCGTTCCCTGGCCTGCGCATGGTCCACGATGGGCAGCGGATAGTCGATGCCCAGGCGCAGGCCACAGGCTGAGAGCGCCGCCGGCTTCATGGCGGCGGGATAGTGGATGTGCGCATCCGGCACGCGCGCCAGTTCGGGCACGTACCGCCGGATGAAACGCCCATCCGGATCGAAGCGCTGCGATTGGGTCACCGGATTGAATATCCTGAACCAGGGCTGCGCATCGCACCCGGTTGAGGCCGCCCACTGCCATCCGCCATTGTTCGCCGCCAGATCATAGTCGTTCAGATGCAGGGCGAAGAAACGCTCGCCCCGGCGCCAGTCGATCCCGAGATCCTTGGTCAGGAAACTGGCTACCACCATGCGCAGGCGGTTGTGCATGTAGCCGGTGTGCAACAACTGCCGCAGGGCGGCATCCACCAGCGGATAGCCGGTGCGCGCCTCGCACCAGGCCTGCCACGCATCGGGCGCCTCATCCCACTGCACCTGATCGAATTCCGGCCTGAACGACTGTGTGGTCACTTGCGGGTGGTGACACAGAATCATGAAATAGAAGTCCCGCCACGCCAATTCGGAAAGCCAGGTCTGCGCGCCGGGACACCCGCCGGCCGCCTGCCGGGCGGCCAGCGATGCCAATCGGCGAATGGACACGGTGCCAAAGCGCAGGTGGACCGACAAGTACGAGACCCCTTTGCGACCTGGATAATCGCGGGCCTCGTGGTAGGCCCCCATGCGCGGCACGAAGTCCCGCAACAATTGCCGCGCACCGCTGATCCCCGTGGGCAGGGGCAATGCTTGCAGGTTCGTCGGGACGAACCCCAGCTGTGACAGCGAGGGGAGCGACTCGCCCTGCGGCGGCGGAGCCAGGTGGCCGGCATGGCGCTCGACCGGGTAGGACTCGAGCTGGAATCCGTCGAGCTTCTCGAGCCAGGCGCGCTTGTAGGGCGTGAATACGCTGTAAGGCCGGCCTTGCCGGGTCAGCACTTCATCCCGATCGAGCAGTGCCTGATCCTTATGATCGCTGAAAGCGATGCCTTGTGCGCGCAAGGCATCGGCCACACGCTGGTCGCGTGCGATGGCCTGGGGCTCATAGTCGCGATTCGCCAGCACTTCCCGGACACCGAGCGCCAGGGCCAGTTGCACAATGCAGGCCGGCGCCGGACCATGGCGCACGATGAGTCCGCCGCCGGGCGCCCCGCTCTGCGCCGCCAGCCGCCGCAGGGCCTCGTCGAGTTCCAGCACGCTGGCATGAATGAACTCCACCCGCCGATCATGCCGGGTGGGCAGCGCGTCCAGAATATCGGTATCGAACACGAACACGCAATAGACGCGCCCGTACCTGCGCAACGCATGATAGAGCGCGGCATGGTCGTCACAGCGCAGATCCCGCCGAAACCAGACGAGCGCACCGGGAGGATGAACAGCGACGGTCAAGTCTTTCATTTGGCGGAGAGCGTTTTGCGCAGCCAGCGCATCAGTCGGCCGAGCACGGGCAATTTTTCATACAGTTCTTCTGCCGCGTCCCAATAATCGCGGTGAAAGGACACGAGGCCCTGGGCATCGAAACGCACCCAGGTCGCGCCATGGATGCACTGGTCCGCTCCGGCGCGCCACCGCCGCATGCGATAGTGGAACTCCCAACACAGAAAGGCCTGATCCGCCTGCGAGCATTGCTGTGTGATCACAAATCGCGGCTGATCCAGCGTGGCGAACATGTGCGCAAAGATCCGGGCGATCGCCGGCACGCCGCGCACTTCGTTGAATGGATCTTTGAATCGCGCATCGGGCGCATAGTAGTGTTCAAGCTGTTCCAGGCGGTCGGGCGAGAGATGCTCATAGAGCCTCACCAGACGCGCCACCGCGGCCCGGCTATCGGTGGCAACACCGGAGTCAATGGATTCCATGCGCGTCAAAGACCTGTCATGCGGTGAACGAGTGCAAAATACCAGCGGTAGGGAAGGATGCGCAGCAGTTTGAGCCAGCACGTGAAACGGCGCGGAAAATGCACCTCGAAACCACCACGCGCCCACCCCCGCAGCATGGCGTCCGCCGCTTGCGCCGGCGTGAGCAGCGCAGGCATGGCGAAATCGTTCTGGCGGGTCAGGGGCGTATCGACGAACCCGGGGTTCACGATACTGACGCCGATGCCATGAGGCCGCAAGTCCAGGAACAGCGTCTCGGCCAGATTGATGAGCGCCGCCTTGGTCGGACCATAGGCCAGCCCTTGCGGCAAACCACGCCAGCCAGCCACACTGGCCACCAGGCTCAGGTGCGGCGCGCGGCCGGCCCGCGCCGACTCCAGCAGTCCCGGCACCACGGCGGCGACCACATGCAGCGCCCCCGTCAGATTGACCTGCTGGTGCTTCAGCAACTCGGGCAGCGCCAGCGAATCCGCCCGCATGGGCCGATAGTGGCCGGCGCAATAACAGACCAGATCCAGAGGGCCTTCGGACCGCAGACGCACGGCGGCTTCCCGCACGGCCTGTGCGTCGGTCACGTCCAGAGCCACCGCCTCGCTTCCCGGGTGGGCCTCGACGAACGCCTGCAGCAAAGGTTGCTGGCGCGCGGACACGATGACCCGGGCGCCACGGGCGTGCAATTGTTCGGCCACCGCCAGGCCAATGCCGCTGGACGCGCCCACCAGCCACACGCGCTTGCCACGCCAGTCCGTCAATGAAGGGTTGAGAGACACCGCGCTATTCCTTTGTGAATGACAGCAGCACTTCACCCAGCGTGATGCCGAACTTGCTCATGGTGGCCCGGTTGAGCATCACCTGCTCATCGACCAGGAACATCCAGTCGTCAAATTGCACCTCATATTCCTTGCCGTCCACCGGCAGACGCAGGGTGTAGTTCCAGCGGAAGGCATTGCCGGATTCCTGGCCCCGGGCCTCCCCGACCACGTCATCGGCGCGTCCCACGTAGCGCCCGCCGTCGAGTTTGGTCAAATGCCAGACACGTCGCTGCTTCGTGCCATCCGAATAGGTGAAGGCTTCGTCGAGCACCCCCTGATTGCCCTCCCAGCGGCAATCCATGATCACGGTAAACCGGCGGGCCACTTCCCCGCTGCGCTTTTGAAAAATGCCATGGGCCCTGATACGGCCATTGAAATAGCGGTCCAGCTCCAGTCTGGGCCGTTGTTCCGCATAGTCGACCACTTTGGGGCCGGCGCATCCAGCCAGCACGGCGGGGCCCGCGATCAGGGCACAAAGAACATGGCGGCGTGTGGTCATGATGTCATCCTTCGGTAGAGTGAGAGGCAATGAACAGCCGGTGCAGCAGCCAGGCGGCGCCCAGCTTGAGTACGCAAGGCAAAAGACCGTAGGTCCAGGCCAGAAGCCGCAGTGCGTGGGGATCCTGGCTGCCGGGCTCATAGCCCAGCCATTGCAGCAAAGGCAGCGTCACCCCGGCGGCCAGCGCGAGGTTGAGCTTGGTGGCCAGATTCCACCACCCCAGGTACGCGCCGTCGCGCACGCCTTGGGCGCCATGGCGCTCGATCAGCAAGCCCAGCAGTGCGCCCGGCACGACCAGATCGGCTCCCAGCGCCGCGCCCGAGAGCACGCAGATGATGGAAAAAGCCGCCACCTGACCGCTTCCCAGGCCCGCCACCCAGCCAAAACAGACCACAGCCAACAGCATGCCGGCGCGCCATGTCCGCTTCAGGCCGAGGCGACGCACGACACGCACCCACAGCGGCATGGAAAGCGCTCCGCTGACGAAGTAGAGCACCAGGAAAAGTGCGACCTGAGACGAGCTGGCCTGAAGCCGATCCTGAGCGAAGAACAGCATCAGTGCGGCCGGGATGGCGCCGGCGATGCCATTGAACAGGAACACGGCCAGCAGGCGCCGGAATGGCCGCTCCTTGAGCGGTTGCCAGAGAAGAACCGCACCGGCGGCCTTCCCCGCCGGCGGCAGGGTCCGCGCCATCGCCGGCGGCCGCGGGGCATGCCACAACGCGAGCCAGGCGAACAGCAGCGCCAGGGCCAGAACCTTCAGCGTATTGTGGGGGCTCCCATTCACAGCGATCGCGCTGGCCGTGATCACGCCCACCAGACCCAGGCCCTCGCGCCAGGCGACGATGCGGCTGCGCTGAACGGCATCCCCTCCGAGACGCACTCCCCAGGCCTGATGCGAAATGATCAGCTGGCTGTGGGCCAGACAAGTGAACAGAAGGCCTGCGACCATCCAGGCCGCCAGGGGCGTCTCCCCCCGCGTCTGGGGGAAAAACAGCCCCGTCATGCCCAGCCCCAGCAGCAGCGCCGAGGCGCCCGCCACCCACATCACGGCCAGGATGCTGTGACGATACAGGTGATCGCTCAAACGCCCCAACAGGGGTTCGACACCCGCGTCCATCAGACGCACGAGCAGCAGCAGCGCGCCCACCAGCGCCAACGGCAGCCCAAGATCACTGGCGTAATAATGGGGCATCACCACATAGATCGGGATCGCGGCAAAAGCCAGGGGCAGCCCCATCAGACCATAGGCCAGGCCATCGCCTGGCGCCATGGACCGCGCCGTTTCCAGGACGGAGGGACGGCTCATGGCCTGGCCTGCGCGAGATGGGACAGCAAGGCGCCGCGCAAATCCGGCTCGGATGTCCGGGGGGACAGCCAGATGCCAAAAAACCGTCTCGCCAGTTCGGCGTCGTCGATGGAGCCAAGCAACTGCGGCCCTCGCCAGACCGACATCCCGCGTCCGGGCAGATACAGCCCCGTGAGACGATCCCCAGGCTGCACATCGGGCAGCACCCCGGCCAGTTCCTTGCGCCAGCGCAACGCCTGACCGGGCATCAGGCCGCCCTGCTGTTCGATTTCTTCGATGGACCGTTTCGCGATGTCGACGCCGGCGAAAGACCGGTGATAGGTCAGTTCCAGAGCCAAGGGGTAGGCACCGAAATCGTCCGCGTCGAACCGCCGCCCCACCCACAGACGGGCATCGTAGATGCGCAGCCCGAAAAAGCGCAGCCGCCCCTCTCCCGCCAGTGCCGCATCGGGCAGCATGCGGCGCACGAAAGCCGGAGGGTCACCCGCCGCGGCTTGCGTCCGGTCCGGCTCGGCGGCCACCACCGGAGCCGCCAGGACAAGTCCGCCGATGAGCAGACGTCGTCTCAGCGTCGAGTGTCCGGGCGGAGCCGGGCGGCCAGCAGGCATGGGTATCGGTCGAGAGGGCATTGCGGATTCAATCTTTGACCAGCGTGTACTGGACCACGTCGATGTTGCCGGTATCGAACGCCGCCTCGCAGTAGGCAAGATAGAATTCCCAGGTTCGCAGAAAACCGGCATCGAACCCTTGGGCCAGCACCTCGGCGCGATGCTGCGTGAAACGCTGACGCCAGCGGCGCAGGGTTTCCGCGTAGTCGGTGCCGAAGGCGAATTCATCGGTCACGCGCAAGCCCGCCTGCCGGGCTTGCGCACGGAACTGCTTCGGGCTGGGCAGGCAGCCTCCCGGGAAGACGTACTGCTGAATGAAGTCCGTGCCCTGGACATAACGTTCGAACAGCGCATCGTCGATGACGATGCTCTGCACGCAGGCCTTGCCACCCGGTTTCAACAGGCGCGCCAGGGCGCCAAAATAGTCAGGCCAATAGGATTGGCCCACCGCTTCGATCATTTCAATGGAGCAGATCGCATCGAACGGCTCGTCCTGGATGTCGCGATAGTCCTGCAGGCGCAAGTCGGCCCGGGGCGCGAGCCCGGCACGCAGCATCCGCTCCCGGGCCCAGGCCAATTGTTCGGAGGACAGGGTGACGCCCGTGACATGTGCCTGGAACTCGCCCGCCGCCATTTCGGCCAGCGCCCCCCAGCCACAGCCGATCTCCAGGACACGGCTGCCGGGTCGCACTTCGGCGCATCGCAGTGCGCGACCGATCTTCGCGCGCTGGGCCCGGGCCAGATCGCCGGACAGATCCCCCTGAAACCAGGCGGCGGAGTAATTCATGCCCGGATCGAGCCAGAGCTGATAGAAGTCATTGCCCAGATCGTAGTGGGCCTGGATATTGCGCCGGCTCCCGGGGCGGGTATTGCGGTGCATCAGGTGACGCAAGCGATAGAGCAGCCGTCCCCACCAGCTTCCATACACCAGCGTTTCCAACGTGTTGCGATTGGCCACCAGCAGGCGCAGCAGATCGGCCAGATGCGGAGTGCTCCAGTCGCCCGCGATATACCCCTGTGCCAGACCGATGTCGCCCGAGCGCAGCACGGAGCCAAACACGCGCCAGTCGCGCAGCCGCAAGCTGGCGTGAGGCTGCCCCCCCTGGCCCAGCTGCAGCATGCGGCCATCGGGGGCTTCCAGATGGAGCGTGCCATGTTGCAGGTGCTGCAACCAGCGCAGGCAGGTGCGCGCGGCGGCGGGCATGTCGGCAGTAAACCCGGATGGAAATGAGGAAGACGTTTTAATGTTCATTGCCAGTCGTCCGAGGGAAAGGAACGGGAAACGGGCTGCGCCGGCGTTTCGGGTTTCGCGTGAACAGGCACCCGTTTCAACCAGAGCAGAAAGGCATTCCAGAGAATGCGGGCCATGACACCCAGCGTCAGCAGGGGGTAGCGCCAGAGCGCGCGGCGACGGCTGGCGGCATTCAACGGTTCGAGCCGCCCAGCCACGCCCGTCAGCAGCATGGGGCCTGCGCTGTCGTGATAATCGACTTTCACCCGGACCGATCGCAGCCCCTGGGGGCCGGTGCGGCGGAATTCGAAGCGGTAGCCGCCCTCCAGGGGGCAGAACGGCGAGACATGAAAGACTTTCCGCGCCTGCAGCACCTGGCCATAGCGGGGGTGATCCAGCACGTAGACATGCCGTTCGCCGAAAGTATTGTTCACCTCGGCCACGATGACGCGCAAACTGCCGTCGGACCGGTGGCAATACCAGAAACTGACCGGTTTGAAGGTGTACCCCAGCACACGGGGATAGCATTGCAGCCAGATCTCGCCTTGCGCATCGTGAATGCCCTCGGCACTCAACAGCGCCTCCAGCCAGGCCAGCGCGCCCCCCTGCAGCGGACCGCGTCCATCGCCATGATCGGTGTCCCGGAAGGCAAGCGCGCCGCTGCGGTTCAACGCCAGGGGCTTCGCCGACCGCGGCCGCTGGCGCAATGTGCGCATGGGCAGCATGAGAAAAAACGTCGGCACGACGAAACGATGGAGGCGCGGACGCAAGCGGGTATGCCAGACGTGGCCGAAACCGATATACGGCTGATTGCCCGGCGGGACATGATGATCGAGGCTCAGGTTCATGCCGCCTCCCGGCGCCGCCATTGCGCCAGCAACAGATCCGCGGCGCGGTAGCCAGACTGCAGGCCATCCTCATGAAAGCCATACCCAGCCCAGGCGCCTGCGTACCAGGTATGCCACACACCCTGCAACTGCGGCAGACGCCGCTGCGCCGCCATGGCCCCGATATCGAATACCGGATGATCGTAATCAAACTCGCCCAGCACCCGCATGGGATCGATGCCGCGGACCGGATTGAGAGACACCAGCACGGGCTGCGCGAACGGCAGCGGTTGCAGACGGTTGAGCCAGTAGTGAAGACAGACGCTGGCAGACTCGCGGACACCATCCGCGGAACGCTCATAGTTCCACGCGGCCCAGGCGGCGCGATGCCGCGGCATCACGGTGGTGTCGGTATGCAGGATGGCGCGATTCGCCTGGTAGCGGATGGCCCCCAGCACCGCCTGCTCTTGCGCGGTGGGATGCTCCAGCATGCGCAGGGCCTGATCGCTGTGTACCGCCAGCACCACGGCATCGAAACGTTCGGTTGCACCCGCCGCATGAATGTATACGCTTGCCTCGTCGCGCCGAACCCGCTCGACAGGTGTCGCCAGGCGGGCATCAAGACCCTGGAGCAGCCTGGCCACATACTGGTGCGCGCCACCGGCCACGGTATGCCATTGCGGCCGGTCCTGCACCTGGAGGAGCCCATGGTTGTGACAGAATCGCACCATGGTGGCCACGGGAAATCTCAGCATCTGATCGGTGGGACAGCTCCAGATGCAGCCCAGCATGGGCAGGAAATACCAGTGCCGGAAGGCCTCGCTGAAGCCATGATGATCCAGAAAATCGCCCAGCGGCCGGACCAAGGCGTCGTCGTCTCCCCGGGTCGCGAGCTGGGTGCACAAGCGGTTGAAGCGCAACAGCTCGCAGAGCATCCCCAGAAAACGCGGGCGCAGCAGATTGCGCCGCTGGGCGAACACCGTGCCAAGACTGGAGCCGCTCCATTCGAGGGCGTGGGCGCCCGCCGGACCGGCGCCCGGCACCTGGACGGAGAACGACATGTCGGAAGGGGCGGTAGTCACGCCCAACTCCTGGAACAGGGCAATGAGTCCAGGATACGTCCGTTCATTGAAAACCAGGAACCCCGTGTCGACCGCATGAGAAACCTGACGGCCATGGACATCCGGCAAATCGACCTGCACAGAGTGCGTGTGGCCACCGAAATAGTCTCCCGCTTCGAACAGCGTCACCCGCGCGTGACCTTTCAGGCGGTGAGCAGCCGCCAAGCCTGAAATGCCCGATCCAATGACAGCGACTTTCATGGTTTTTCCGATTCATCGTCACGCACAGGCACAACCCCGCACGCTACACTGATGACGTAATATACTAGACAAAACCATTTTTGTCCTAGACAATTCAATCAACCCATTCTTCATCCCACCATGAGCCAGATCGCTTCCAACCTCAGCGACACACAGCCTTCCGCGGACGATGCCGGCTTGTCGATCGCCACCGTCGCACGCGAAACAGGCTTGGCCAAAGACACGCTGCGCGTCTGGGAGAAACGCTATGGTTTCCCCAGGCCGGACAGGGATGCTTCGGGCGACAGGCTCTACAGCGCCGCGCAGGTTCAACGACTCAAGCTGATCGCGCGGCTATTGGATGCCGGCATGCGGCCCGGAAAGGTCGTCGGACTGGACCTTGAGCAGTTGCAAGACATGCTGGCACGGCGTACGGCTGACGTTTCTTTTGATTTGTCCAGGACAAAACAGAAAAATCATGCGACTGACCCATTGCTCGAGGAACTGCTCGACGCCATCGCCACGCATGACCCGAGGGCACTGCGGCATGGACTTGGTCATGCCCAGATGCGCATGGGTCTGGCGCCCTTCGTGACCGATCTGGTCGCCCCGCTGACCACCGCCGTCGGCGATGCCTGGTCTCGAGGACGCTTCGAAATTTACGAAGAGCATCTGTACACCGAGATCATCACCGGCGTGCTGCGTCACGCCATCGCATCGCTGACGCCCCAGCCTGTTGCGCAAAGCCCCAAGGTACTGCTCACGACGGTGCCGCAGGAGCAGCATGGCCTCGGCCTGCTGATGGTCGAAGCCTTGCTGGTGCTGGAAGGCTGTTCCTGCGTCTCTCTGGGCACGCAGACTCCCGTGACCGATATCGTCCAGGCCGCACAGGCCCACCAGGCCGATGTGGTGGCCCTCAGCTTCAGCAATGTGCACAAAGCCGCAGAAGTGCGCACCCACTTGCGCGAGCTTCGCACCCAACTGCCCGCCGCGACGGCGCTATGGGTCGGCGGCTCATGCGCAGCCCTGTACCAATGGTCCATGCCCGGCGTCAGCGCCATCCGGCATCTGTCCGGCCTGCAGCCGCTGGTGGCCCAATGGCGGCACGCCCACTGAATCGATCGAGGACATCATGCGCCCGCTTTCCGACATGCTTCGCACCCTGTTCGCAGGCCTTTCCCGCCGTCAAAGGCGGACGCTTCCCGCCCTGCTGGCCGCCAGCTGCGCGCTGCTGCTGGCAGGCTGCGCAAGCACCCGCCCCCCTCCCGGCGTGACCGCCGTCACCCCATTCGATCTGCAGCGCTACCAGGGGCACTGGTACGAACTGGCCCGGCTCGATCACTCTTTCGAGCGGGGCATGACCGATGTCTCGGCTACCTATACGCCGCTGCCCGATGGCAGTGTGCGCGTGGTGAATCGCGGCTTCCTGCCCGCCAAGGGTCAATGGCGCGAGGCGGTCGGCCATGCGCGGTTCATCGGTTCACCCACGACGGGCTCACTCAAAGTCTCTTTCTTCTGGCCATTCTACGGTGGCTACCACGTGGCCGCGCTCGATCCCGACTACCGGTGGTCGCTGGTGATCGGACCGGATACAGGCTATGCCTGGATCCTCGCTCGCGACAAACAGCTCGACGCCGGGCAGCGCGAAGCCATTCTGGCCCGCGCCCAGGCGCTGGGCGTCGACACTTCGGCACTGATCTGGGTATCCCAGACGCGCCGTGACCCGGCATCGTAACGAGGGGGAAACGCCATGCGTATTCTGCTCACCGGCGGCACAGGCCTGATCGGCCAGGCGCTCTGCCGATACTGGCGGCCGCGAGGGCACCAGCTCTGGGTCTGGAGCCGCAATCCGCTCCAGGTTCCCGAACTGTGCAGCGGCGCGCGGGGCATCGCGCGGCTGCAGGATCTCGATGACGTCGGCCCCATGGACGCCGTGGTCAATCTGGCGGGCGCACCCATCGCCGACCGTCCCTGGACCGAAGCCCGCCGCAGCTTGCTGTGGCGCAGCCGTGTGGATCTCACGCGCACGCTGGTGGACTGGATGGGCCGGCAGGCCGTTCCCCCGGGTATCCTGCTGTCGGGCTCCGCGGTCGGCTGGTATGGCGACCGGGGCGACGAACGGCTGGACGAGGACAGCGCGCCGGGACAAAGCGATTTCGGCAGCCGCCTGTGCATCGCCTGGGAACAGGAGGCGCAACGCGCGAGTCAGTGGGGCGTGCGGGTGGCGCTGCTGCGCACCGCGCCCGTCCTGGCTTCGCAAGGCGGCATGCTGACTCGGTTGTTGCCCGTTTTTCGCCTTGGGCTGGGCGGACGGCTGGGTGACGGCCGGCAATGGATGCCCTGGATCCACATTGACGATCAGGTGGCACTGATCGACCACCTCCTGCGGAACGAATGCAGCGGCGCTTTCAATGCCTGCGCGCCCGAGGCCGTGCGCAACAGCGACTTCACCCGGAGGCTGGCCCGAACGTTGCGGCGCCCCGCGATTCTGCCCGTTCCGGCCTGGACACTGCGCCTGGCCCTGGGCGAAATGTCCGTGCTGCTGCTCGGCGGTCAAAGACTGGCGCCCGTACGGACGGAAGCGTCCGGATTCGCCTGGATGCACCCGGAACTGACAGAGGCGCTCGCGCAACTGCTGCACGCCCCGCAAGCGCCGGCGGCGCAGTGATCCGCGGGGACCGGGCGGCAGTCCGCCCTTGCTGGCGACTGGTCAGAACCCCGGCGCGGCGGAGAAATTCAGGAAGCGGGTGCTGGAACCCTGGAATGTCAGGCGCACCGTGCCGATCGGACCGTTACGCTGCTTGCCGATGATGATCTCGGCCGTGCCCTTGTCGGGCGAATCGGGGTTGTAGACCTCGTCGCGGTAGATGAAGATGATCACATCGGCGTCCTGCTCGATGGCGCCGGATTCGCGCAGGTCGCTCATGACGGGCCGCTTGTTGGGGCGCTGCTCCAGGCTGCGATTGAGCTGCGACAGGGCGATCACCGGGCAGTTCAGCTCCTTGGCCAGGCCCTTCAGGGACCGGCTGATCTCGGAGATTTCGGTGGCGCGGTTTTCCCCGCCCGAGCCGGACATCAGCTGGATGTAGTCGATGATGATCAGGCCCAGCTGCCCGCACTGGCGCGCCAGCCGCCGCGCCCGCGCGCGCAGTTCCATGGAACTGAGCGCCGGGGTCTCGTCGATGTAGATCTGCGCTTCCTCGACCTTCTGCACGGCGTGGGTCAGGCGCGGCCAGTCGTCCTGGTTCAGCTTGCCGGTGCGCATGCGGTGCTGGTCCAGCATGCCGACCGAGCCGATCATGCGCATGGCCAGCTGCACGGCGCCCATTTCCATGGAGAACACGGCCACCGGCAGGCCCTGCTCGATGGCGACGTGCTCGCCGATGTTCATGGAAAACGAGGTCTTGCCCATGGACGGCCGCCCGGCCACGATCACCAGGTCGCCGGCCTGCAGGCCCGAGGTCATGCGGTCCAGATCGTTGAAGCCGGTGGGCACCCCGGTCACGTCGGAATCGCCTTCGCGGTGGTAGAGCTCGTCGATGCGCTCGACCACCTGGGCCAGCAGCGGACGGATCTCCTGGAATCCGGCCATGCCGCGCGCGCCTTCCTGGGCGATCTGGAACACGCGGGACTCGGCCTCGTCGAGGATCTGCCGGGCTTCCTTGCCCTGGGGATTGAAGGCGGCCGAGGAGATCTCGTCGGCGATCGAGACCAGCTTGCGCAGCATGGACCGCTCGCGCACGATCTCGGCGTAGCGGCGGATGTTCGCCGCCGAGGGCGTGTTGTGCGCCAGCGCGTTCAGGTACGGCAGGCCGCCGCATTCGTCGGACTTGCCGGCCGTGGCCAGGGATTCGTGGACCGTGACGACGTCGGCCGGCCGCGCCAGCGCCACCAGCCGGGCGATGTGCTGCCAGATCAGGCGGTGGTCGTAGCGGTAGAAGTCGTCCTCGGTGAGGACGTCGGCGACCCGGTCGAAGGCGGCGTTGTCCAACAGCAGCCCGCCCAGCACCGACTGCTCGGCCTCGATGGAGTGCGGCGGCACACGCAGGTAATCCAGTTGCGCGTCGGCTTCGATTTCCAAACCCTGTCCTCGATACGGGGGCGCGGCACGGCGCCCGATGAAAGGCCCCCGCGCGGCGCGGGCCGGCGGCGGGCCGCCCGGATCCGCCGAAGCGCGCCGGGCGAATGAAAAAGGGCCGGCGCAATGCCGGCCCTTTCAGCGGCGCCGCGCCATTCCCATCGTGAGAAATGTAGCACGGCGGCGCGGCGGTGCCTCAGGCCATTTCGCCCTGCACGTTGATCGTGATGTCGGCCACCACGTCGGCGTGCAGCGCAACCTGCAGCGGGAACTCGCCCACGGCCTTGATGGCGCCGTCGGGCATGCGGACCTGGGCCTTGTGCACGTCGGTGAAGCCGGCGGCCTGCAGCGCGGCGGCCACGTCCATGTTGGTGACCGAGCCGAACAGGCGGCCGTCGACGCCGGCCTTCTGGCTGATGGTCAGCACGTAGCCGGACAGCTTCTCGCCCACGGCCTGGGCCGCGGCCAGCTTTTCGGCCTGGTGCTTTTCGAGTTCGGCGCGGCGGGCCTCGAATTCCTTCAGGGCGGCGTCGGTCGCGCGGCGGGCGATCTTCTGGGGGATCAGGTAGTTGCGGGCGTAGCCGTCGCGCACACGAACCACGTCGCCGAGGTTGCCGAGATTGACGACTTTTTCAAGCAGAATGACTTGCATGACGGGAGACCTCGGATCAGTTGTGGTTGTCGGTGTACGGCAACAGGGCCAGGAAGCGCGCGCGCTTGATGGCGGTGTCCAGCTGGCGCTGGTAGTGCGCCTTGGTGCCGGTCAGGCGGGCCGGGATGATCTTGCCGTTTTCCTGGATGAAATCGCGCAGGGTGTCCAGATCCTTGTAGTCGATCTCTTCGACCTTGGCGACGGTGAAGCGGCAGAACTTGCGGCGCTTGAACAGCGGATTCTGCTGCCCGAACTTGCGCTTTTCCTTGGTTTTCTTGAAGTAAGCCATGATGGTTGCCTTTATCTCTCTAGGGCCGGGCCCTGCCCGGCATGTTCATTCAGTGTGCCTGCGCGATCCGCTGGATGTGGAACACCAGCCGGTCCGAACCCTGCCGGAGGGGCGCCAGGAATCCGACGGCCTGGACCAGCGCGCCGATCGGCGTCCCGGCCAGTTCCCGGGCCACGTCCCCCAGGGCCACCGCCTGCAGTTCCATGCGGACGGTGCGGGGGGATCCGGCTTCCAGGACCTCGGATTCGTGTGCCATCCGGAGCCGCAGCACCGGCGTGCCCGCCGGCGTGTGGCGCAGCGGCTCGGCCTCGGCCACGCGCGCTGCGATTTCGACCCGGTTCACGGAATGCGCGGGCTCCGGATCAGGAATTCGTGGACTCGGTGGCGGTCGCCTTGCGGGCTTCCTCGCGCTCGACCGACTTCATCATGATCGACGGCTCGGTGTGGGCGTGCCTGGTCTTGACGAACAGGTGGCGCAGGATCGCGTCGTTGTAGCGGAACGAGTGTTCGAGTTCGTCCAGGGCGGTCTGGCCGCACTCGATGTTGAAGCACACGTAGTGGGCCTTGACGAGCTTCTGGATCGGGTAGGCCAGCTGGCGGCGGCCCCAGTCCTCGACGCGGTGGATCTGGCCGCCATTGCTGGTGACCATGGCCTGGTAGCGCTCGATCATGGCGGGCACCTGCTCGCTCTGATCGGGATGCACGATGAACACTACTTCGTAGTGGCGCATGTAAGACTCCTTGTGGATATCTGTGGTGTGGACAGACAGCCCGCCGGCACGATGCGAAATCCCGTCCTGGGAATCACGGACACGCCAAAAATCGGCATGCCACAAGCACGGTCGAGCAAGTAACCCGGCATTCTAGCACATCGGCCGGGGTGAGGGAGTGGACGGCGCGCATCGTCCCTCCGAGGGGTGACGCGCCGGCGTTCCGGCGCCGGCGCTAGGCGCTGCGCACCACCGCGTAGGCGGAATGGTTGTGGATGGACTCGAAGTTTTCCGCCGTGACCTGGTAGGACGCCACGCCGGGCAGGCGCTGCAGCATCACGGCCACGTCGCGCACCAGGTCCTCGACGAATTTCGGGTTCTCGTAGGCGCGCTCGGTGACGAACTTTTCGTCGGCGCGCTTGAGCAGCCCCCAGAGCTCCGACGAGGCCTGCGATTCCACGCCACGGATCAGCGCGTCCAGGTCCACGGCATCGACCGCGTCGTATTCCAGGTCCACGCAGACGTGCGAGCGCTGGTTGTGGGCGCCGTAGTCCGAGATCGCCTTCGAGCACGGGCACAGGCTGGTCACCGGCACCTGGACGGACAGGGAAAAGCGCGGCGCCTCGCCGCGGCGCACGCCGACGCGCCAGCGTACCTGGTAGTCCATCAGGCTGCGCACGCCCGACACCGGCGCGGGCTTCTCGATGAAATAGGGAAAGCCGGCCGCGACGTCGCCCGCGTCGGCGTGCAGCAGGTCGAGCATAGACCGCGCCAGGGCGCACAGGGCCGCGGGCGTCATGGGCTCGCCGCGGTGCGCTTCCAGCAGGGCGATGAAGCGCGACATGTGCGTGCCTTTTTCGTCGGCCGGCAGGGCCACGGTCATTTCCCAGTCGGCGACGGTCGCCTGGGGCCGGCCGGCGCCGGACGCGACCACCAGGGGGTGGCGCACGCCGCGCACGCCCACCCGTTCGATGGCGATGCGGCGGGTGTCGGGTCCGCTTTGCACGTCCGGCATCGACATCGCCACCGGATCCAGCAGGGTGTTCATGAAGCATTCCTTTTCAAGCGCTGGCGTATCGACGCCTCGATTCCACCGGCATCCAGGCCGAGCCCGGCGAGGATGGCCTTCTGGTCCCCGTGATCGATGAATTCGTCCGGCAGGCCCAGCTGCAGGATCGGGCGGACGATCGCCTCCCGGTTCAGCCATTCGGCCACGGCGCTGCCGGCGCCGCCCATGACGGCGCCCTCCTCGACCGTGACGAGCAGGCCGTGGGTGTCGGCCAGCCGCCGCAGCAGGGCCTCGTCCAGCGGCTTGACGAAGCGCATGTCCACCAGCGTGGCGTCCAGCGCCTCGGCCGCCCGCGCGGCTTCTGGCAGCAGCGTGCCGAACACCAGCAGCGCCACGTCCCGGCCCTCGCGCCGCACCACGGCGCGGCCGAGTTCGACCGGCTCCAGGCTGTCGCCGGGATCGGCGCCGCAGCCGGCGCCGCGCGGGTAGCGCACCGAGGCCGGGCCGGGATGGAGGAAACAGGTGTTGAGCAGCAGCCGGGCCTCGCGTTCGTCCGAGGGCGTGGCGATCACCAGGTTCGGGACGCAGCGCAGGTAGGCGATGTCGTAGTTGCCGGCGTGGGTCGCCCCGTCGGCGCCGACGATGCCGGCCCGGTCCAGGGCGAAGGTCACGTCCAGGTTCTGCAGCGCCACGTCGTGGATCAGCTGGTCGTAGCCGCGCTGCAGGAAGGTGGAGTAGATGGCCACCACGGGCTTGCAGCCCTCGCAGGCCAGGCCGGCGGCGAAGGTCACGGCGTGCTGCTCGGCGATGCCGACGTCGAAGTAGCGCCGCGGGAACCGACGCTCGAACTCGACCAGGCCGCTGCCTTCGCGCATGGCGGGCGTGATGCCCATCAGGCGCGCGTCGGCGGCGGCCATGTCGCACAGCCAGGCGCCGAAGACCTGGGTGAAGGTGCGGCGCGCGGGCGTGGCGGGCTTCTGGATGCCGACCGAGGGATCGAACTTGCCCGGGCCGTGGTAGAGCACCGGATCGGCCTCGGCCAGCTTGTAGCCCCGGCCCTTGCGCGTCACGACGTGCAGGAACTGCAGGCCGCCGAGCCGGCGCAGGTTTTCCAGGGTGGGGATGAGCACGTCCAGGTCGTGGCCGTCGATCGGGCCCATGTAGTTGAAGCCCAGTTCCTCGAACAGGGTGGCCGGCGACAGCATGCCCTTGGCGTGGCCTTCGAGCTTGCGCGCCAGCGCCAGCACGGGCGGCACGTGCTGCAACATGGCCCGCCCCATGTTCTTGGCGCGGGCGTAGAACTGGCCCGACAGCAGGCGGGCGAAGTAGTAGTTCAGCGCGCCCACCGGCGGCGAGATCGACATGTCGTTGTCGTTCAGCACGACCAGCAGATTCACGTCGGGGGTGACGCCGGCGTTGTTCAGGGCCTCGAAGGCCATGCCGGCCGTCATCGCCCCGTCGCCGATCACGGCGACGTGCTGGCGATCGATGCCGGCGTTGCGCGAGGCCACGGCCATGCCCAGCGCGGCGGAGATCGAGGTCGAGGAATGCGCCGTGCCGAAGGCGTCGTACGGCGATTCGGCGCGCCTGGGGAAGCCCGAGATCCCGCCGCGCTGGCGCAGGCCGGCCATGGCCTCGCGGCGCCCGGTGAGGATCTTGTGCGGATAGGACTGGTGGCCCACGTCCCAGACCAGCCGGTCGTGGGGCGTGTCGAACGCGTAGTGCAGCGCCAGGGTGAGCTCGACCGTGCCCAGGTTCGAGGACAGGTGGCCGCCGGTGCGCGACACGGAGTCCAGCACGAACGCGCGCAGTTCGACGGCCAGGTCCTTGAGCTCCCGGCGGTCCAGCCGGCGCAGGTCCGCCGGCGACTGGATGCCTTCCAATAGTCTAGTCATGATGCCTTGGATGCAGGGTCTGTCCACGCTAATGGGACCTGCCGATGATGTAGTCGGCCAGCTCGCGCAGGCGGCAGGCCGACGGCCCCAGCGGCAGCAGCGCGGCGCAGGCCTGCTCGCGCAGGCCGGCCAGCAGTTCGCGCGAGCCGTCCAGCCCCATGATGGAGACGTAGGTCGGCTTGCCCTGGGCGGCGTCCTTGCCGGCGGTCTTGCCCAGGGTGGCCGAATCGGCGGTCACGTCCAGGATGTCGTCCACCACCTGGAAGGCCAGGCCCATGGCCGAGGCGTAGGATTCCAGGCCGGCGCGCACGGTGCTGCTGGCGCCGGCCACCACCCCGCCCAGCAGCACGCTGGCTTCCAGCAGGGCGCCGGTCTTCATGCGGTGCATGTGCTGCAGCGCCTCGATCGGCAGCGCCTGGCCGACGCTGGCGCAGTCGATGGCCTGGCCGCCGACCATGCCCTCGCTGCCCGCCGCGCGCGCCAGCAGCCGGACCGCCTGGACCGTCAGGGCCGGCGCGATGGGCATCTGCGCCAGGCAGTCGAAGGCCAGGGGCTGCAGCGCATCCCCGGCCAGCATGGCGAGCGCCTCGTCGTCGAACTGGCGATGCACGGTGGGCCGGCCGCGCCGCAGGTCGTCGTCGTCCATGCAGGGCAGATCGTCGTGGATCAGCGAATAGGCGTGGATCAGCTCCACGGCGGCGGCGGCGGCGTCCAGCGCCAGGTCCTGGGCGGCGGCCGTGCCGTTGGAGGTGCGGCTGGCTTCGCCGGCGGCGTAGACCAGGGCGGCCCGCACCCGCTTGCCCGGCCCCAGGACGGCATAGCGCATGGCTTCGTGCAGGCGCGCGGGATCGTCCTCGGCGGGCGGCAGCAGGTCGTCGAGCACCGTCGCGGTGTGATCCACCCGGTCGCGCAGCCAGGCGTCGAAATTCCCCGCGACAGCGCTCATGTCGCGTCCCGCGCCGCGGCGTCGTCGAAGGGCTGGAGCAGCTGGCCCTGGAGCACCTGGACCTGCTGTTCGACGGCTTCCAGCCGCCGCTGGCACACCTGGGCCAGCGCCACGCCGCGCTGATACAGGGCGATGGACTCGTCCAGGCCCAGGTTGCCGTCGTTCATGCGGCCGGCCAGGTCCTCGAGTTCGGCCAGCGCCGTCTCGAAGTCCTGGGGCAATGGATCGGCGGGCCGGGAAGCCGGGGCCGGCGGCGGGGTTTGATCGTTGACCATGGGTTTCATCTGAGCATTCCAGACTGGATTGTACGGGAACCCCGCCGGACCATGAAACCGCCCCGGGCCCGATCATCTGCGGGGTGGGGTACAATTTCGACCCCTGTCCCGGACCGGGCTTCACGTGGTGCCGGGGCCATGCGGTCCGGCCGCTTTTCGCGGCCGACCGGCTCGGGCGTTTTTCTTCGCGCCGACCCGGCCGCCGTCCATCCCCCGCCCCGACCGCCGGAACCGCCGGTGCCGGGACGTCCCGGCGGCGCTCCGGGCGGTTCCATTCTTGCGGGGGGAACCAATGACCAACCCTTACATCCCTTCCGGCGCCGATCTGGCCAGCCAGCTTCCGGTCCACCACTACTTCGATCCGGCCGTCCTGGCCCGGGAACGGCGCCACATCTTCGAGCGCAGCGCGTGCTACGTGGGCCACGAGAAGATGGTGCCCGACCCCGGCGACTGGCGCACCCTGGCCCACGAGGGCGGCGGCCGGGTCCTGCTGCGCGACCGGACCGACGTGCGCCTGCTGTCGAACGTCTGCCGCCACCGCCAGGCCCTGATGCTGGGCAGCCAGACGGGGCGCGACGCCGATTGTTCGGCCGGCAACCTGTGCGCCACGGGCGGGCGCATCCTGTGCCCGATCCACCAATGGAGCTACGACACCCAGGGCCGGCTGCTGAACGCCCCGCTGTTTCCCGAGAAACCGGACCTGCGGCTGCGGGAATTCCCGCTGCGCAACTGCCATGGCCTGCTGTTCGAGGGCGCGCGCGATCCGCTGGGCGACCTCGGCGGCCTGTTCGAGCGGCCGGAATTCGATTTTTCCGACTACGTGCTCGACCACGTGGAAGTCCACCCCTGCCACTACAACTGGAAGACCTTCATCGAAGTCTACCTGGAGGACTACCACGTCGGCCCCTTCCACCCGGGGCTGGGGCGCTTCGTCACCTGCGACGACCTGGAATGGGAATTCGGCGAATTCCACAGCATGCAGCGCGTCGGCGTCCACCAGGCCCTGGGCCAGCCCGGCACCGAGGTCTACCGCCAGTGGCACGACCGCCTGCTGCAGTACCGCTCGGGCGCCGCGCCCGATTTCGGCGCGATCTGGGTGACGTATTTTCCCACCCACATGATCGAGCTCTATCCCCACGTCCTGGTGCTGTCCACGCTGCACCCCGTCAGCCCCCAGGAGACCGTCAACGTGATCGAGTTCTACTACCCCGAGGAAATCGTCGCCTTCGAGCGCGAATTCATCGAGGCCCAGCGCGCGGCCTACCTGGAGACGGCGATCGAGGACGACGAGATCGGCGAGCGCATGGACGCCGGCCGCCGCGCCCTGATGGAGCGCGGCGAAAACGAATGCGGCCCCTACCAGAGTCCCCTGGAGGACGGCATGGCGCACTTCCACGCCTGGTACCGCCGCATGATGAACCCGGTCACGGATCAGTCCCCCGCGGACTGATCCGTGCCTGGTGAATCGGAGCGCCTTGCAAGGCGCGAGGCGGGAGTCAATCGCCTTTCGCCACCGGCCGGGCGGCGTCGGCGCACCATTCGCTCCAGGATCCCGGATACAGGGCCGAGCCGCGCAGGCCGGCCAGTTCCATGGCGAAAAGGTTGTGGCAGGCGGTGATGCCCGAGCCGCACTGATGGACGATGCCGCGGTCCAGCCGGCCGCCCAGCAGGGACTCGAATTCCGCGCGCAGTTCGGCGGCGGGCTTGAAGCGCCCGTCCGCGCCCAGATTGCGTTCAAACGGCCGGTTCAGCGCCCCCGGGATGTGCCCCGGCACCGGATCGATGGGCTCGACCGCGCCGCTGAAGCGCTCGGGCGCGCGCGCATCCAGCACCGTGAAGCGCGGCTCGTCCAGGTTGGACAGCACGGCGCGGGCATCGACCACGGGCATCGAGGGCTTGCCCGAGAGGACCAGCCCCTGGATCGCCTGCGCCTCGCTCAGCGAGGGCGCGCGCGCGCCGGTCTCGACGGCGCCGCCGGCCGCCAGCCAGGCGGCCCAGCCGCCGTCCAGCACCGAGACGGATTCGTGCCCCAGCCAGCGCAGCATCCACCACAGGTGCGCCGCGAACATGGCGTTGCCGGCGTCGTAGACCACCACGTCGGTGCGGGCCGTCAGGCCCTGGGCCCGCATCAGGGCGGCGAAATCGGCGCGATCCGGTAAGGGGTGGCGGCCGTTGCGCCCGGTCTTGAGGGCGCACAGCTGGGTTTCGTGGTCCAGGTACAGGGCCCCGGGGATGTGGCCCGCTTCGTAAGCCCGCCGGCCCGCCTGATGGTCCGCCAGGTCGTGGCGCACATCGAAGACCAGGCAGCCCGGCCGGGTCAGGCGCTCGCGCAGGGCCTCGGGCTGAATCAGCAATGCGGTCATGACGGGTTTACCTCCTTCGTGAAAACTAGGCCGCGCCACGGACGCCCCGCAGGGCGCGCGCCTCGGTGTATGTGCGCCAGACCGACAGCAGGCCGGAACCGATGATCAGCGCCATGCCGGCCCAGGCCAGCGGCGCCGGCCGGTCGCCCCAGAACAGGACGCCGATCAGGGCGGCAAAGATGATGGTCATGTACTGCAGCGCCGCCGTCAACAGGGTAGACCCCAAGCCGAAGGCCCGGGTCATGGCCAGCTGGCCCACCAGCCCCGCCACGCCCAGCCCGACGAGCGCCAGCAAGGCCAGGGGGTCCGTGGTGCGCCAGCCCTGCAGCGCGATGCCGCCCAGGCCGCTCAGGCAGACGCCCAGGGAGAACAGCAGCACCGTGCGCCATTCGGGCTCGCCGATCTGGCCCAGCTGGCGGATCTGCATCATGGCGACGGCCGCCAGGCCGCCCGCCCCCAGCCCCATCAGGGCCGCGATCCACTGGTCGTGCTGAATGCTGGGGCGCAGCACGCCCAGCACCCCGAGAAAACCCGCCAGCACGGCCAGCACGCGCACCGGGTCGCGCTGCGCGCCGCCGAAGAACAGCATCCAGCCGGCGATGAACAGCGGCGCGGTGTAGTTCAGGCTGACGGCCGTGGGCAGGGGCAGGCGGGACAGCGCGAAGAAGCCCAGCCACATGGACGTGATGCCGCTGAGATTGCGCCAGACGTGCAGGCGCCAGCTGGACGGACGGATCGTGCGCCGCGTGGCGCGCGCCCAGAAATACAGCAGCAGGACGGAGGGGATGCCACGGAACAGGACGATTTCCGGCAGCGTGGCGCCGATGTCGGCGGCGACCTTCACGAAGGCCCCCATCGCGGCGAACATGGCGCAGGCCAGCAACATCCACAAAGACTGCATGCGTCACCACGACACGAACAGGAAGCCGATACTATACACTTTGGCCATCATCGTTCCTTTCCTGCGGAGCCCTGCCCCACATGAAGCGCATCATCCTGTTCCTCGCGACCAATCTGGCGGTCGTGCTGGTGCTCAACATCGCCATGAACCTCCTGGGGGTCGGGCGCTATCTCACGGCCAACGGCATCGATCCGGCCGCATTGCTGGTCTTTGCGGCGCTGGTGGGCTTCACCGGCTCGTTCATCTCGCTGCTGATGAGCAAATGGATGGCCAAGACCAGCACCGGCGCCCGGGTCATCGATCCCCAGGCGCCGCGCGACCGGCGCGAGGCCTGGCTGGTGGCCACCGTGCACCAGCTGGCCGACCGGGCCGGCATCGGCCGCCCCGAAGTCGCCATCTACGAAGGCGCGCCCAACGCCTTCGCCACCGGCGCCTTCCGCAACGAGTCCCTGGTGGCGGTGTCCACCGGCCTGCTCTCGTCCATGACCGAGGAGGAAGTCACCGCCGTCCTGGGCCACGAAGTCGCCCACATCGCCAACGGCGACATGGTCACCCTCACCCTGATCCAGGGCGTGGTCAACACCTTCGTCATCTTCCTGTCGCGCCTGGTGGGCTACTTCATCGACCGCGCCGTGCTCAAGAACGAACGCGACGTCGGCATCGGCTATTACGCCAGCGTCTTCGTCTGCGAGATCCTCTTCGGCGTGCTCGCCTCGATCATCGTCGCCTGGTTCTCCCGCCGGCGCGAATTCCGCGCCGACGCGGGCTCGGCGCACCTGCTGGGCGCGCGCGAGCCCATGATCCGCGCGCTCGCCCGCCTGGGCGGGATCGAGGCCGGCGAACTGCCCAAGTCCTTCGCCGCCTCGGGCATCACGGGCGGCGCCCTCGGCGCCCTGTTCGCCTCGCATCCGCCGATCGAGCAGCGCATCGAAGCCCTGCGCCGGCAGGCGGCCTAGGGCGGGCACCGGACGGCCGCCCGCCGTGCGCGAACTCCAGGTCCTGGTCGCCTTCGGCGGCTTCGTCGCCCTGCTGCTGTGGGGCGTGCACATGGTGCAGACCGGCGTACAGCGGGCCTTCGGCAAGGCGCTGGGCCTGTGGATGGGCCGCGCCATGGGCTCGCCCCCGCGCGCCTTCGGCACGGGGCTGCTCATCACCGCCGCCATCCAGAGCAGCACGGCCACCGGGCTGATGATCACCGGCTTCGCCCTGGACGGCCTGGTGCCCCTGGTGCCGGGTCTGGCGGCCATGCTGGGCGCCAACGTCGGCACCACCCTGATCGTCCAGGCCCTGTCCTTCGACCCCACCGCGCTGGCGCCCGGGCTGGTGCTCGTCGGCGTCTGGATGTTCCGCCACTACGAGCCGGGCCGCGCCCGCGACCTGGGGCGGGCCCTGGTCGGCCTGGGCCTGCTGCTGCTGGCGCTGCACGAGCTGGTGACGCTGTTCGAGCCGCTGCAGAACGCGCCGCTGCTGGGCGGCGCCCTGCTCGCCCTGGCCGACGCGCCGGTGATCGCCCTGGCGGCCAGCGCGGCGCTGACCTGGGCCTCGCATTCCAGCGTGGCCGTGGTGGTGCTGATCATGTCGCTCGCCCATCACGACCTGGTCCCGCCGGAGCTGGCCTACGCGCTGGTGCTGGGCGCCAACCTGGGCACCGCCATCAATCCGGTCCTGGAAGGCGGCGGCGAGGGCAACCCCGCCGCCCGGCGCCTGCCCATCGGCAACCTGGGCACGCGCGCCGCCGGCTGCCTGCTGGGTCTGGCCCTGCTGCCCTGGGCCGGCCCGATCATGGCGGCGCTGGGCGACGCCGCGCACGCCGTGGCGAACTTCCACCTGCTGTTCAACCTCGTGGTGGCCGCCTGCTTCATGCCCGCGCTGGAACCCTACGCCCGGCTGCTGCAGCGGCTGCTGCCGGCGCGCGCCGATCCCCACGACCCGGCCCGCCCCCAGTACCTGGACGAATCCGCGCGCGAAGTCCCGTCCGTGGCGCTGGGCCAGGCCGCCCGCGAGGCCCTGCGGCTGACGGACCTGCTGCGCGAATCGCTGCGGCTGACCGGGCAGGCCCTGCTGCGCGACGATCCCCGGGCGACCAGCCAGGCGCGCTACCTGAACGGCGCCATCAGCCAGCTGGACCGCTCGGTGACCGCCTACCTGGCGACCCAGGACCAGGAAAGCCTCAGCGCCGACGACGCGCAGTACCTGAAATCCATCCTGACCTTTTCCATGAACGTCGCCCACGCCGCCGACGTGTCGGGCATGGGCCTGCTGGGCCACGCGGGGCGGCTGCACAAGAAGCACTGGGAGCTGGATCCCGAGCAGCAGGCCGAGCTGGCCGACGTCCTGGAGCGGCTGCAGCGCAACCTGCGCCAGGCCGCCGCCGTGTTCGTCTCGGGCGACCGCGCCGCGGCGCGCGCCCTGGCCTTTGAAAAGGAACACTTCCGCGCCCTGGAAGCCCGCGCGGCCGAGCGCCACCTGGACCGCATCAAGACCGGCCGCATCGACGCCGCCGACATCGGCGCCTTCTACCTGGAAATCCTGCGCGACGCCGGCGGGGTGAACGCCTGCCTGGTCAACGCGGCGGCCTACCCCGTGCTGGACCGCCACGGCGAACTGCGCCCCAACCGGCTGCGCGAATCGGAGTGAGCCCGCCGCGCCGTGCGCGGCGCACGCGGCACGAGCCCGCCGGCCGCGGGACGCGCCCGCGCACCGCCGCTCAGTGCGCGGCGCCCCAGTCGGGGCCGACGCCGACCTCGGCCACCAGCGGCACCGCCAGTTCCGCCACCCCCGCCATCAGCACCGGCACCCGCTCGCGCAGGGCCTCGATCTCGTCGTCGGCGGCGTCGAACACCAGTTCGTCGTGGACCTGCATCACCATCAGGCTGCGCAGGCCCTCGGCGTCCAGCCAGTCCTGCACCGCCACCATGGCCATCTTGATGAGGTCGGCCGCCGTGCCCTGCATGGGCGCGTTGATGGCGGCCCGCTCGGCGGCGGCCGCGCGCGGCCCCTTGGCGCCGGACAGTTCCGGGAAATACAGGCGCCGTCCGAACACGGTTTCCACGTAGCCCTGCTCGCGGGCCTGGCGGCGGATGCGGTCCATGTAGTCGGCCACGCCCGGGTAGCGCATGAAATAGCGGTCGATGTAGGACTTGGCCGCCGCCCGGGTGATGCCCAGGTTGCTCGCCAGGCCGAACTCGCCCATGCCGTAGATCAGGCCGAAGTTGATGGCCTTGGCCGCCCGCCGGTGCTCGGCGTCGACCTGGTCCAGGGGCAGGCCGAAGACCTCGGCCGCCGTGGCGCGGTGGATGTCCAGTCCCTGGGCGAAGGCCTGGCGCAGATTGGCGTCGCCCGACACGTGGGCCATCACGCGCAATTCGATCTGCGAGTAGTCGGCCGACACGATCTTCCCCAGGCTGGACACGAAGGCCGAGCGCACGCGCCGGCCCTCGGCCGTGCGCACGGGGATGTTCTGCAGGTTCGGGTCGGACGAGGCCAGCCGTCCGGTCACCACGGCGGCCTGGGCGTAGCGCGTGTGCACCCGGCCGGTGCGCGGATCGATCATGCGCGGCAGCTTGTCGGTGTAGGTGGATTTCAGCTTGGCGATGCCGCGGTAGTCGAGCAGCAGGCGCGGCAGGGGGTAGTCGGCCGCGAGGCGGGTCAGGACGTCCTCGTCGGTGGAGGGCGCGCCGCCCGCCGTCTTGCGCAGCACCGGCAGCTGCATGCGCTGGAACAGGATCTCGCCCAGCTGCTTGGGCGAATTCAGGTTGAAGGGCTGGCCCGCCAGGGCGTGGGCCTGGGCCTCGAGGTCGATCATCTGCCGGCCCAGCTCGTGGCTCTGCGCCGCCAGCACCTTGGCGTCGATGGCCACGCCGTTGCGCTCGATGCGCGTGAGCACGTCGGAGGTGCGGATCTCCAGTTCGTAGATGCGCTTCAGGCCGGCCTCGGCCTCGACCTTGGGCAGGAGGACCTGGTGCAGGCGCAGGGTGAAGTCGGCGTCCTCGGCGGCGTAATGCGCCGCCTGGTCCAGGGCGACCTCGTCGAAGCCGATCTGGCGCGCGCCCTTGCCGCACAGGTCCTCGTAGGTCGTGCCCGTCAGCCCCAGCCACTGGATGCACAGTTCCTGCAGGTTCACGCGCCGGTGGGACTGCAGCACATAGGCCTGCAGCATGGTGTCGTGGCGCACCCCGCGCAGGGCGACCCCTTCGTTGGCGAACACGTGGGCGTCGTACTTGGCGTGGTGCAGCAGCTTGGGCGCGGCGGGGTCCTCCAGCCAGGGACGCAGGCGTTCGAGCACCAGGGCGCGGTCGAGCTGCTCGGGCGTGCCCGGCCCGCGGTGGCCCACCGGCACGTAGGCCGCGCGGCCGGGCTCGATGGCGAAGGACAGCCCCACCAGGCGGGCCGCCATGGGATCCAGGCTGGTGGTCTCGGTGTCCAGCGCGGCCAGGGGCGCCGCCCGCAGGCGCGCCAGCCAGCGGTCCAGCGCCGCCTCGTCGAGGATGGTTTCGTAATCGATGGCGTCGGGCGCGGGCGGCACCTCGCGCGCCGCGCGGGCGTCCTGGACCGGAATGCGGCCCGGCTCGCCGGTTTCCTCGCGCAGCCAGGTCCGGAAGCCATAGGTCTCGTACAGCCGCACCAGCGTCTCGTGGTCGGGCGGCCGCAGGCCCAGCGCCGCCGGCACCCAGCCGTCCTGCAGCTCGCAGTCCAGGCGCACGGTGAGCAGGTCGCGCGTCATGGGGAAATTCGGCGCCGCCGCGCGCAGGTTTTCCCCGGCCACGCCGCGGATCTCGCCCGCATGGGCGACCAGGGTGTCGATGTCGCCGTATTCGTTCAGCCACTTGACGGCGGTCTTGGGGCCGACCTTCTCCACCCCGGGCACATTGTCCACGGCGTCGCCGGTCAGCATCAGATAGTCGACGATGCGCTCGGGCGGCACGCCGAACTTGCGGATCACGCCCTCGCGGTCCTGGCGCTCGCCCGACATGGTGTTGATCAGCTCCACCCGGTCGTTGACCAGCTGGGCCAGATCCTTGTCGCCCGTCGAAATGATGGTATAAAAGTCGTTTTCGCCCGCCTGGCGCGCCAGGGTGCCGATGATGTCGTCGGCCTCCACGCCCGGCGCCGCGATCACGGTCCAGCCCAGCGCGGCGGCGGCCTCGTGGATCGGTTCGATCTGGGCGCGCAGGTCGTCGGGCATCGAAGGACGATGGGCCTTGTAGTCGGGGTAGATCGTTTCCCGGAACGAACCGCCCGGGGCGTCGAACACGCAGGCTCCGTGGGTCGCCACGTCCTTGTAATCCAGCAACAGCCTCCGTAACATGGAAACGACGCCATACAGGGCTCCGGTGGGTTCGCCGCGCGCATTGCGCAGATCGGGCATCGCATGATAGGCGCGGTACAGGTAGCTGGACCCATCCACGAGCAACAAGGTTTTTTTCATGACGGACAATAAGACGAAACGCGTTTCGGCCGAACAACAGATTCCCACGATTATTGCAGAGATGCGCGCGGCGGCCTCGGCCTTCCAGAAAATCGGCCTGGGCGTGAGCATCTTCGGCAGCGCCCGGGTTCCCCGCGGCCACCCCTTCTACGCCCTGGGCATGGAACTGGGCGCGCGCATCGCGCAGCTGGGCCTGCCGGTGATCGCCGGCGGCGGCCCGGGCCTGATGGAGGCCGCCAACCGCGGCGCCTTCGAGGCGGGCGGGCGCAGCGTCGGGCTGAACATCCGCCTGCCGCGCGAAAAGACCGACAATTCCTACCAGACCGACAGCCTGCACTTTGAATATTTCAATTCGCGCAAGGCCTCGTTCTTCATGCACAGCCTGGCCTACGTGGTGCTGCCCGGCGGCTTCGGCACGCTCGACGAGCTGTTCGAGGCCATCACGCTGGTGCAGACCATGAAGCAGCCGCCCGCCCCCATCATCCTGGTGGGCGTGGAATTCTGGTCCGGCCTGATGGACTGGGTCCGCGACCAGCTGCTGACCCACGGCATGATCGGCCCCTTCGACCTCGACCTGCTGCTGGTCTCCGACGACATCGACGAAATCGTGCGCCTCATCCAGGAAGCCGCCCAGATCGAGCAGCGCCGCGAACCGGCGCTGCCGACCTGAATCCGGCCGCGGCCGGCGCCGGCTCCGCGGCCGGGGCCGGGCATCCCTAGGGGTAATGCTCGATGCGCCCCGGCAAAAACCTGGGTTAACATCACGCCTTGTCACCGTCGGCCGGCGCCACCCGCCGCCCGACCACCCAGGAGAACCATGCGATGAAAACCACCCTGCTCGGGGCCGCGCTGCTGATCGCGGCCGGCCTGATCCCCGCCGTGGGCGCCGCCGCCGACGCCAAGGAACTCAAGATCGCCACCGAAGCCGGCTACCCGCCGTTTGAATACCGCAACCCCAACGGCCAGCTCGAAGGCTTCGACATCGACATCGGCAACGAGCTCTGCAAGCGCCTGAACCGCACCTGCGTGTGGATCGACCAGTCCTTCGACAGCCTGATTCCCGGCCTGCAGGCGCGCAAGTTCGACCTCGCCAATTCCACCATGACCGCCACCGAGGCGCGCAAGAAAGTCATCGACTTCTCCACGCCCATGTACATCGTGCCGGTCAAGCTGATGGTCAAGAAGGGCAGCGGCCTGCAGCCCACCGCCGAATCCCTGAAGGGCAAGCGCGTCGGCGTGCAGCAGGGCACCACGATGGAAACCTACGCGCGCAAGCACTGGGCGCCCAAGGGCGTCGAGGTCGTCGCCTATCCCAGCTACACCAACGCCTACGTGGACGTCACGGCCGGCCGCCTGGACGCCACCTTCCAGGAAGCCCAGAGCGCGGTCGAGGGCTTCCTGAACAAGCCCGAAGGCGCCGGCTACGAGCTCGCCGACATGACGCTGGATGACCCGATCCTGAACGAGCCCATCGCCATGGGCATCCGCAAGGGCAATGCGATCAAGGCCGACGTGGACAAGACCCTCAAGGCCATGCTGGCCGACGGCACGATCCAGGGCTACGCGAAGAAATATTTCGCCGAAGGCCTGATCCAGTTCCCCGCCCAGTGATTTCGCGCCCGCCGCGCCATGCCGCCTGAGCGCGCGCCCGGGCCCGGCCTCCCCGGAGGCGGCCTGGCGGGCTCCGTCCGGCGCGGCGCGGCCGGCTCATCCCGGGCAGGGCGCCGCCGCACCGGCCCGCGGGCCGGAATCCTCCACTCCATCGTCCATCCCCGATACCCATGTTTCTAGACGGCTACGGTCCCCTGCTGCTGGAGGGGACGTGGGTCACCATCAAGCTCGCGCTGCTGTCCCTGGCCGTGGCCGTGGGGCTGGGGCTGCTGGGCGCCTGGGCCAAGCTGTCGGCCTCGTGGGGCGCCCGCCTGGCCGCCACCGCCTACACCACGCTCATCCGCGGCGTCCCGGATCTGGTGCTGATGCTGCTGATCTTCTTCAGCATGCAGATCTACCTGAACGACCTGACCGACCTGCTCGGGCTGGACCCGATCGACATCGATCCCTTCGGCGCCGGCGTGCTGACGCTGGGCTTCATCTACGGCGCCTACTTCGCCGAGACCTTCCGCGGCGCGTTCATGGCCGTGCCCTACGGCCAGATGGAGGCCGCCACGGCCTACGGCATGCGCGAATTCCAGGTCTTCCGCCGCGTGCTGTTCCCGCAGATGATGCGCCACGCCCTGCCCGGCATCGGCAACAACTGGCAGGTCCTGCTGAAATCCACCGCGCTGGTGTCGCTGATCGGCCTGACCGACCTGGTCAAGGTCGCCCAGGACGCGGGCAACGTCACCTTCCGGGTGTTCCTGTTCATCAGCCTGACCGGCCTGATCTACCTGGCCCTGACCACCCTGTCCAACGGCATCCTGTACTGGCTGGACCGCCGCTACAGCGTGGGCGTGCGCGAGGCGCAGCTATGACCGACGTGCTCGAACAGTTCTGGCGCGCCTACCTGTACGCCAGCAACGGCAGCCCGTCGGGCATGGCCATCACCCTGTGGCTGCTGGTGCTGTCGGTGTCGATGGGCTTCTTCGTCTCGATCTTCCTCGCCGTGGCCCGGGTGTCCTCGCGCCGCTGGCTGTCGGTCCCGCTGTGGGCCTTCAGCTACGTGTTCCGCGGCACGCCGCTGTACGTGCAGATCCTGTTCATCTACGCCGGCATCTACAGCCTGGACTTCGTCAAGGGCACCCCGCCGCTGGCGGCGTTCTTCCAGAGCGGCTTCAACTGCCTGGTGCTGGCCCTGACGCTGAACACCGTCGCCTACACCACCGAGATCTTCGCCGGCGCCATCCGCGCCACCAGCGCCGGCGAGATCGAGGCCGCGCGCGCCTACGGCATGACGCGCTTCGCGATGTACCGCCGGGTGATCCTGCCCTCGGCCCTGCGCCGCGCGCTGCCGGCCTACAGCAACGAGGTCATCCTGATGCTGCACGCCACCTCCCTGGCCTTCACCGCCACCGTGCCCGACATCCTCAAAGTCGCCCGCGACGCCAACTCGGCCACCTACCAGACCTTCGCGTCCTACGGCCTGGCCGCCCTGCTCTACCTGTGCCTGTCGTTCGCACTCATCTGGCTGTTCCGCCGGTTCGAGCGCCGCACGCTGGCCTACCAGGGCACCCACCGCTAGGGCCTGTTCATACCGATCCCCATGTCCAAACTCGAAGTACTCAACATCCACAAGCGCTACGGCGACAACGAGGTCCTCAAGGGCGTCTCCCTGACGGCCAACGCCGGCGACGTGATCTGCATCCTGGGCTCCAGCGGCTCGGGCAAGTCGACCTTCCTGCGCTGCATCAACTTCCTGGAAAAGCCCAATCAGGGCTCGGTGTCGCTCAATGGCGAAATGCTGAAGATCGTCCACGACAAGCACGGCGAGCCTCATGCCGCCGACCTGGACCAGCTGCGCCGCCTGCGCTCGAAACTGGCGATGGTGTTCCAGCACTTCAATCTGTGGGCGCACATGAACGTGCTGGGCAACGTGATCGAGGCGCCGATCCAGGTGCTGAAGCTGGGCCGCGCCGAAGCCGTCGAACGCGCCCGCCACTACCTGGCCAAGGTCGGCCTGGACCCCAAGGTCGAAACCCAGTATCCCTCGTCCCTGTCGGGCGGCCAGCAGCAGCGCGTGGCGATCGCCCGCGCCCTGGCCATGGAGCCCGAGGTCATGCTGTTCGACGAGCCCACGTCCGCACTGGACCCGGAGCTGGTGGGCGAGGTGCTGAAGGTCATGCAGAAGCTGGCCGAGGAAGGCCGCACCATGCTGGTCGTCACCCACGAAATGGGCTTCGCGCGCAACCTGGCGTCGCAGGTCATGTTCCTGCACCAGGGCGTGGCCGAGGAGGTCGGCGCTCCGGCCGATATTTTCGACAACCCGCAAAGCCCGCGGCTGCGGCAGTTTCTGTCGGGGAACCTGAAGTAGGGCCCGGTCCCGTGCCGGAACGATTCACCATCCGTGGCCGATCACGAAACCGGCCAGGCCCGCAATGGCCATCCCGAAGATGAACAGCATCGCCCAGAGCGGCGCGATGACGTATTTCCTGAAATCCCGCAGCAGGATCTGAACCGCATCCACCATCTCCCCCTTCGCCACGCGGATCGTGTCGTCGAACTCGCGCTTGGCGAACTGGATCTGCTCGTGCAGTTCGCCGGACAGCGTCCGGATGTTGTTGCCGGCCGCCGCGTCGAACTGGGCGGCCGCCTGCTGGATGGAGCGGTCCAGCGCTTCCTGGACCTTGGGCAGGTTCGCGTCCAGGATGTCGGTCGCCGCCGTTTCCAGGGCCTGGCCGAAGTTCTGCGAGGTTTCTTTGAAGTCGAACACGGGCGTGATCCTTTCGGGCGGTTCTTTCGGGCGATCCTTTCGGGTGATCGGTCGGGGGGAGTCCGCGAGCGCGCGGGGTTCAGGCGTCCTCCCGCTGCCTGCGCAGGGACTCGTTTTCCTTTTTCAGCGCCTCGTGGCTTTCATACAGCTCCCAGCCTTTGCGCAGGACGGCGTAGAGTCCAATGATGGCCAGCAGATTCTTCATGGTCAACTCCTGAAAGGATGAAGGGCGGCATCCACCGCCTTTTCCAGAGCGGTCAGGCGGCGGGTCTTGACGGGCCTGTGGCCGCAGCGCGCGCAGACCGGGGAATGCGGGAGCATGCCGCTGGTCTGGCCATGCCAGAACACATTGCCGGCGGGACGGCTGGCGGGCCGGTGGACCCGCTTCCAGCCGCAGGCCGGACATTGCAGCATGAAAGGTTTGGGCGGAACGAGCATGGGGCGGCTCCTGGTTTGGAATGTCCACGGATCGATGCTAGGCGCGGGGCGCGACATTTCGTGTCGCATCGAACGAAAGCCGGGACTGCGCGTTTCATGCCTGGGATATTTTCGTCCGTTCGTACTTCCCAGTCTGGCGAGGAGATCTGGGCGTCTCCAGAATGGGGCTTCCTGCATTCGGAAGCCCGCCATGTCCCATCGGAATGATGCCCCGCCTGCCACCGCCGCTTCTACTGCCGCCCCTGCTGCGGTTGCTCCGGCTGTTCCCGCCGTAGGGGCTACGGATGCTGCTGCCGGTCCCGCTGCCTCCGCCGTTACCTCTGCCGCTGCCGTCCCCGCCGACGACCACGACAGTCCCTGGAAGGAGGCCCTGGAACTCTTCTTCCGCCAAGCCATCGAACTGCTGGCGCACGCTCTCTACCAGGTCATCGACTGGTCCGTGGCCCCCCAGTTCCTGGACAAGGAACTGCAAGCCCTGGGCGTGCCCGACGGCCCGCCCGGCCATGGGCGCCTGCATGCCGACAAGCTGGTGCGGGTGCGCCACAAGGACGGCGCCGACGCCTGGATCCTGGTCCACGTCGAAGTCCAGGGCGGCGGCATGGGCGCCCGCGCCCTGTCCCGGATCGCGCAGCGCATGTATCGCTACAGGACGCGCATCGAACACCGCCACGAAGGCCTGAACGCCCGCGCGGAGCGCGCGCCGCCGGCGCTGTTCAGCCTGGCCATCCTGGTGGCCAGCCGCTCGGGTCCCGAACGCCTGGAATACCGGCGCGAGTTCCTCGGCCAGGGTGTGTATTTTTCCTTTCATGCCGTACACTTGTCCCAGTGGCTGGGCCGCTGGAGCGAGCTGGAATCGCTGGCGCGCACGAACCCGTTTGCCGTGGTGATCATGGCGCAGCTGCAGGCCCTGCGGTATCGGACCGGGGCGCAGCGGCTGGAGCCCACCGTCTCGCTGGTGCGGCTGCTGTACGGCTACGGCTATGACCGGGAACACATCCAGCCGCTGCTGCGGCTGATCGAATGGATGCTGCGGCTGCCTGCGCAGCAGGAGCCGGCCTATCTGGCGGCGGTGGAACGCCTGGAACAGGAGCGCAAGATGAGCTATGTGATGATTGCCGAACGCCGCGGCATTGCGAAAGGACTGGAACAAGGCCAGGTCAAAGGCCAGGCCGATCTGCTGCTGCGCCTGATCGAACGGCGCTTCGGCCGGGTGGATGCGGAAACCACGCAGCGCATCCGCGCCGCGGGAGCACCGGAATTGGAAGCCTGGTCGCTGAACATCCTGGACGCCCCGACCCTGGACGAGATCTTCCGCTCCTGATCCCTGGCGGGATCGCTCCCGCATCGTTCAAGACCGCTGCCGCATCACCCGGCGCGGGATGATATTCGCGCCCACGCCCTCGCGGGGCTGCTCCGGCAGCCTTCAGAACCGCCGCCGCATCACCCGGTGCGGGATGCCCGCGTCCATGAAGGTGTCGCCCTCCTCCACGAAACCGTGGCGGGCGTAGAAGGGCCGGGCCTGCAGTTGCGCGTCCAGCACGACTTCCGCATCGCCACGGCGGCGGGCCGCATCCATCAATGCGGTGAGCAGCAGCGAGCCGACGCCCTGGCCGCGCCAGGCCCTGCGCACGGCCATGCGGCCGATGTGGCCGTCGGGCAGCAGGCGGCCGGTGCCCATGGCCTGCCCGTCGGCATCGTAGGCGATGGCGTGCAGGCATTGCGCGTCGCGGGCGTCCAGCTCTTCTTCCAGCGGCACGCGCTGTTCCTCGACGAAGACCTCCAGGCGGATGCGGCTGGCCTCGACGCCCAGCGCGTCCCAGTTGCCCGTGACGACGCACCGGCCAGCGGCATCCCGCGCTGCCTCGGCCGATGATCCCGGATCGCCCAGGGCGAAATCCAGCACCTCGGGCAGCCAGTCGGCGAAATCGGACATGCCGTGGTCGCTGCCCTCGATGATGCGCTGGCGGCAGCCCGCGAAGCGCGCCCGCATCTCGCGCCAGTCCAGGACCTCGTCGCCGGTGGCGGCCAGCAGGAAATAGCGTTCCGGCCGCGTCAAGACCTGGATGTCGGCCTCGGCCCGCGCCAGCTCCTCCACGTAGCCAGGCAGGAATTCAAACGGCGCATCGCCGTGGAAGGTGCGGTGCGAGCCCACCTGGGTCGCCAGGTCGCGCGCCGCATGGACGACGGGATTGAGCAGCACGGCGCGGCAGCCCAGGCGCTCGGCCAGCCAGGTGGCGTAAAAGCCGCCCAGGGACGAGCCGACGACCGTCAGGCGGTCCGCAGCGTCCTCGCCGGACGGCGCCCGGCCCCCCTGCCCCTCTCCGGCGGGCGTATCGTCGCCGGCTGGCGGCGCACCGCCCGAACGTCCGTCGCCGGACGGCGCATCGGCAGCTTCGGGCGCCGCGCCTGGGCATGGGCCGGCAGCCCCCGCGCCCAGGCGGTCCCGCACCAGCCCCAGGGCCAGTTCCAGCGCGGCGGCCGGACTGGCGGGCAGCTGCGGGCAGCACCAGTCGGACGCCAGGCCGCGCTCGGCCAGGGCCCGGGCCATCAGGCGGGCCTTGAAGGAATCGGGAGAGGATCGGAATCCGTGCAGGTAGAGGATCATGAAAAACGCGGCGCGGCGTTCCGGGCGCCACGGCGGCGCGCGACGGAGCCGTGGGCCCATTTTAAGCGGCCCCGCCGCCAGCAGCGCCGTGCGGCACACCGCCGGCGCGCCGCAAGACGCTGTAAGATCGACGCATCCGCATTCCCGCATCCCGATCCCTTCCCCGCCATGCCGCTACTCGAACCGGTCAGCACGCTGCGCATCTACGATGGACAGGCGAACGTCCACGTCCACGATCATGCGCAGGTGATGATGCCGCTGGCCGGACGCATGGAACTGGAAGTCGACGGGCATGCCCTGTTCACGGATCCGTCCTGCGGCATGCTGATTCCGGCGGGCGCCCGGCACGCCTATTGCGCGCAGCCCGGCACCCGCATCCTGGTGATCGACGCGCCCGAATCGGCCGGGCTGGAGCGGCTGCGGCGTTTCGCCCTGACGCCGGCCTGCCGCGCCCTGGGCGGCCAGGGCGACGCCGCGCGGCAGCTGGCCCTGCTGCTGGACCTGCCCACGGTGCTGGCCTCGCGCCGGGGCCTGGATCTGGCGCGCCTGGACGCCGCCCTGGCCGGGGCGCTGCACGAGACCTGGCCGACGGCCCGCATGGCGCGGCTGTTCAACCTCAGCCCGCAGCGCTTCCACGCCCGGCTGCTGGAGCTCACCGGCCGCACGCCGGGCGACCACCTGCGCGCCCTGCGGCTGGAGCGCGCCAGCCGGGCGCTGGCGCGCGGCGCGACGCTGGAAGCCGTCGCCGCGCAGGTCGGCTACCGTTCGGGCAGCGCCCTGGCCTATGCGCTGCGGCGCGACCGGGGGACCGGCGCCCGCGCGCTGCGCCAGCCCGCATCCTGAATCCGCCTGCGGCGCGGACGCCTCCGGCCACCGCCACGGCGCGGCACATACCCGAGCGCCACCGCACCATCGCCTCCACACCATCGCCTCCACACCATCGCCGCCGCACCATCGCCACCGCACCATCGCCGCCAGCCCCCGGGCGGACCATGAGCGTTTCTCGACAGACGCCCGGCGCTGGATACGCCATCATGAGGACATGAGCACGACATCGAATCCTTCCCCCGCCGCCTCGCAGGCGCGGCCCCTGCAAGGCATCCTGCTGGTGCTGGGCGCCGGCATGCTGTGGGGCACCACGGGCACGGCCCAGAGCTTTTCCGACGGCGCGCTCTCGCCCTACTGGGTGGGCGCCCTGCGCCTGGGGGTTGCGGCCCTCTTCTTCCTGGCCTATGCCGGCTCGGTCAATGGCCTGCCCCACCTGGGCCGCCAGCTGGCGGGCCTGGACTGGCGCCGCACCGCCTGGGCCGGCGCCTGCATCGCGGGCTACAACCTGGCGTTCTTCGCCGGGGTGAAAGCCACGGGCGTGGCGGTGGGCACGGCGCTGGCCATCGGCAGCGGCCCGATCTGGGCCGGCCTGCTGCAGCTGGCCGGCGGCGCGCGGCCCGGCGCCGGCTGGTGGGCCGGCACGCTGCTGGCGGTGGGCGGCGGCGTGCTGCTGGTGTTCGGCCGCGCCGGCGCGCTCCAGGCCGATCCGCTGGGCATCGCGCTGTGCCTGGCCGCCGGCCTGACCTACGCGCTCTATACCCTGCTGAACAAGCGGCTGGTGGACCGCTCGGCGCCGGCCGTCACCACGCTGGGCGTGTTCCTGGTGAGCGCCCTGCTGGCCCTGCCGGCCGCCGCGCTATGGGCCGGGCCGCTGCAGATCACGGCCTCGGGCTGGCTGGTGGTGGGATTCCTCGGCATCGCCTCGACGGGGGTCGCCTACCTGCTGTTCACCACGGGCCTGCGCAGCATCAGCGCCGCCAGCGGCGTGTCGCTGGCCCTGATGGAGCCCGTCACCGCCTTCCTGCTCGCCCTGGTGGTGGTGGGCGAGCGGCCCGGCGCGCTGGCCTACGCCGGCCTGGCGGCACTGCTGGCCGGACTGGCGATCGTGATCCGCGCCGAGACACACTGACATCTCCGCCCGCCGCCCGTGCGGGCAACCTCACACCCTGCGTCGACCTGCGCGTCCAGGTTCCCCGGGACGCTGTTGGAGCCTACCCCCACATTCCCGGCGAAGCCGCCAAAATGCGACCTGCGTCCCGGGGAACCTGGACGCGCAGGTGAGATCTCCCTTGAAAGCCCGATCAGGCCGATTCGCGCAGGCTGCGGCGGCGTTCGTGCTCTTGCAGATAGCGTTTGCGCAGGCGGATCGACTTGGGCGTGACTTCGACCAGCTCGTCGTCGGCGATGAACTCGACGGCGTACTCCAGGCTCATGGCGATGGGCGGCACCAGGTCGATGTGCTCGTCCTTGCCGGAGGCGCGGACGTTGGTCAGCTTCTTTTCCTTGATGGGATTGACCACCAGGTCGTTGTCGCGCGAATGGATGCCGATGATCATGCCTTCATAGACCGGATCCTGGGGCGACACGAACATGCGGCCGCGCTCCTGCAGCTTCCACAGGGCGTAGGCCACGGCGGTGCCGTCGTCCTGGCTGATCAGCACGCCGTTGCGGCGCTCGCCGACGCCGCCCTCGCGCACCGGCGCGTAGTCGTCGAAGATGTGGCTCATCAGGCCCGTGCCGCGCGTGAGCGTCATGAATTCGCTCTGGAAGCCGATCAGGCCGCGCGCCGGGATGCGGTATTCCAGACGGGTGCGGCCGCGCCCGTCGGGCTGCATGTCCTGCAGGTCGCCCTTGCGCCGGCCCAGCTCTTCCATCACGCCGCCCTGGTGCGCATCCTCCACGTCCACGGTCAGCAGCTCGTACGGCTCGCACTTGACGCCGCCGATCTCCTTGAACATCACGCGCGGACGCGACACCGCCAGCTCGTAGCCCTCGCGGCGCATGTTCTCCAGCAGGATGGTCAGGTGCAGTTCGCCCCGGCCGCAGACCTCGAACACGGTGTCGTCGTCGGTGTCGTTCACGCGCAGGGCGACGTTGGACTTCAGCTCGCGGTCCAGGCGGTCGCGCAGCTGGCGGCTGGTGACGAACTTGCCTTCGCGCCCGGCCAGGGGCGAGGTGTTCACCATGAAGTTCATGGTCAGCGTGGGCTCGTCGATGCGCAGCATGGGCAGCGCCTCGGGCACGGCCGGGTCCATCAGGGTGCAGCCGATGCCGATGTCCTCGATGCCGTTGATCAGCACGATGTCGCCGGCCTCGGCCTCGTTCACCAGCTCGCGCTCCAGACCCTTGAACTTCAGCACCTGGTTGACGCGGCCCTTGAAGGACTCGCCCTCGGGGCCGAACTTCACCGCCACGTCCTGGCCGGCGCGCAGACGGCCGCGGTTGATGCGACCCACGCCGATCTTGCCGACGTAGCTGCTGTAGTCCAGGGAAATGATCTGCAGCTGCAGGGGACCGTCGGCGTCGTCGTCGCGCTGCGGCACGTATTGCAGGATGGCGTCGAACAGGGGCCGCATGGTGCCCGAGCGCACGTCGTCGGTCAGCCCGGCGTAGCCCGACAGGCCCGAGGCGTAGATCACCGGGAAATCCAGCTGCTCCTCGGTCGCGCCCAGCTTGTCGAACAGGTCGAAGGTGGCGTTGACGACGTAGTCCGGGCGCGCGCCCGGGCGGTCGACCTTGTTGACCACCACGATGGGCTTCAGGCCCAGCGCCAGCGCCTTGCGCGTGACGAAGCGGGTCTGCGGCATCGGGCCTTCGACGGCATCGACCAGCAGCAGCACGCCGTCCACCATGGACAGCACGCGCTCGACCTCGCCGCCGAAGTCGGCGTGGCCCGGGGTGTCGATGATGTTGATGTGCGTGCCTTCGTATTCGACGGCGCAGTTCTTGGCCAGGATCGTGATGCCGCGCTCGCGCTCGATATCGCCCGAATCCATCACCCGCTCCGACACCTGCTGGTTGTCGCGGAAGGTGCCGGACTGCCGCAGCAGCTGGTCGACCAGTGTGGTCTTGCCATGGTCCACGTGGGCGATGATGGCCACGTTGCGCAAAGCTCGTTTCATAGAATGTTGTCCTCGGTGGAAGCGCTTGCCGGGCGCAGACCGTCCGGCAAGGCGTGTAAAGGGATCAGCGCCGCGGCCGGCGCTTCCATGGCCTGCAGGGCTTCCAGCCCCACGGCCTGCTCGATCGAAAACGGCCCGACGGCGGTGCGCCGCAGGGCCGACAGGTGCGCCAGGCAGCCCAGGCGGCGGCCGATGTCCTGGGCCAGGGTGCGCACGTAGGTGCCCTTGCTGCAATGCACCCGCAGCCGGGCGCTGCGGCCGTCGCAGGCCAGCAGCTCCAGCGCATGGATCACGATCCGGCGTGGCGGGCGCTCCAGCTCGATGCCCTGGCGGGCGTATTCGTACAGCGGCCTGCCGTCGCGCTTGAGCGCCGACACCATGGGCGGGATCTGCTCGATCTCGCCCCGGAACGGAGCCAGCGCGGCTTCCAGCGCGGCGGCGTCCACGCCGGCGAAATCGTCCGGCGCGCGCGCCGTGACGTGGCCCGTCAGGTCGCCGCTGTCGGTCTCCTCGCCGAAGGCCAGGGTCGCCTCGTAGACCTTGTCGGCCTCCAGCATGGCGGCGGAAATCTTCGTCGCGCGGCCGAAGCAGCAGATCAGCAGGCCCGTGGCGAACGGGTCCAGCGTGCCGGTGTGGCCCGCCTTGCGGGCGTCCACCGTACGTTTGGCGCGCTGCAGCGCATGGTTGCTCGACAGGCCCTCCGGTTTGTCCAGCAACAGGACTCCGTCGAGCATCTGCCCGCGTCGGGAAGCCATCGTTCAATCCGTCCAGATGAGTGACGACCGCCCTGTCAGGGCTGGCCGTCCGGGTCTTCGAGTTCGGGGATGTCCGAAGCGCCCGCCTGGGGACGGTTGGCCCGATCGATCAGTTGCGTGAGTTCGATGCCGCGTGCCAGCTGCGCGTCGTGCACGAAGCGCAGGGTGGGCACCGTATGGATGTGCAGCAGCCGGAAGAGCTGCGAGTGCAGCCAGCCCGCCTTGTCGTTGAGGGCCTGGGCGGCGGCTTCGGGCTCGGCGCCCAGCACGGTGAAGTAGACCTTGGCATGGGCGTAGTCGGCCGACAGATCGACGCCGGTGAGCGTGATCAGGCCGGCGCGCGCGACGTCGAGCTCGCGCTGCACCAGGGCCGCCAGGTCCTTCTGGATCTGGTCGGCCAGGCGCGTGTTGCGTCCGGGATTCGGCTTGGATTTATGACGACCCATGATTCATGCCGCGCGCTCAGAGCGTGCGGGCGACTTCCTTGATTTCAAAGACTTCGAGCTGGTCGCCCACCTGGATGTCGTTGTTGCCCTTGAGCGTGATGCCGCAATCGAAGCCCGCCTTGACTTCCTTGACGTCGTCCTTGAAGCGGCGCAGCGAATCCAGCGAGCCGGTCCAGTGCACCACGTGGTTGCGCAGCAGGCGGACCTGGGAATCGCGGCGCACGAGGCCTTCGAGCACCATGCAGCCGGCGATGTTGCCCACGCGCGACACGGTGAAGATCTCGCGGATCTCGACCAGGCCGATGACTTCCTCGCGCTTTTCGGGCGCCAGCATCCCCGACATGGCGTTGCGCACGTCGTCGATCGCGTCGTAGATGATGTTGTAGTAGCGCAGGTCGATGTCGTTGGTCTCGGCCAGATTCTTGGCCGGGGCGTCGGCCCGCACGTTGAAGCCGATCACCACGGCGCCCGAGGCGATCGCCAGATTGACGTCGCTTTCGGAGATGCCGCCCACGGCCGCGTGCACCACCTGCACCCGGACCTCGTCGGTGGAGAGCTTGAGCAGCGACTGCACCAGCGCTTCCTGGGAGCCCTGGACGTCGGTCTTGACGATCAGCGGCAGGGTGCGCACGCCCTCGCCCAGGTTGTCGAACATGGACTCCAGCTTGGCCGCCTGCTGGCGGGCGAGCTTGACGTCGCGGAACTTGCCCTGGCGGAACAGGGCGATCTCGCGCGCCTTGCGTTCGTCGTTCAGGACCAGGACCTCGTCACCGGCGGCCGGGACCTCGGCCAGGCCCTGGATCTCGACCGGGGTCGAGGGGCCGGCTTCGGAGGTGGGCTTGCCGGTGTCGTTCAGCATGGCGCGCACCTTGCCGAAGGCCACGCCCGCCAGCACGGCGTCGCCGCGATGCAGGGTGCCGCTCTGGACCAGGATCGTGGCCACGGGGCCGCGGCCCTTGTCCAGCCGGGCCTCGATGACGATGCCCTTGGCCGGCGCGTCGACGGGCGCCTTGAGCTCCAGGATCTCGGCCTGCAGCAGGACGTTTTCCAGCAGCTCGTCGATGCCCTGGCCGGTCTTGGCGGACACGGGGATGAAGGGCACGTCGCCGCCGTATTCTTCCGGCACGACCTGCTCGGCCACCAGTTCCTGCTTGACGCGCTCGGGATTGGCTTCCGGCTTGTCGATCTTGTTGATCGCCACGACCAGGGGCACGTTGGCCGCGCGGGCGTGGTGGATGGCTTCCCGGGTCTGGGGCATGACGCCGTCGTCGGCCGCCACCACCAGGATGACGATGTCGGTGGCCTGGGCGCCGCGGGCGCGCATGGCCGTGAAGGCCTCGTGGCCCGGGGTGTCCAGGAAGGCCACCACGCCGCGGTCGGTCTTGACGCTGTAGGCGCCGATGTGCTGGGTGATGCCGCCGGCCTCGCCGGTGGCGACCTTGGTGCGGCGGATGTAGTCCAGCAGCGAGGTCTTGCCGTGGTCGACGTGGCCCATGACGGTGACCACCGGCGCGCGCGGCAGGGCCTCGGCCTCGTCGGAGGATTCGGTGTCGGCGAGGAAGGCTTCCGGATCGTCCAGCTTCGCGGCGATGGCGGTGTGGCCCAGTTCCTCGACCACGATCATGGCCGTTTCCTGGTCCAGGATCTGGTTGATGGTGACCATCTGGCCGAGCTTCATCAGATGCTTGATGACTTCGGCCGCCTTCACGGACATCTTGTGGGCCAGGTCGGCGACGGAAATCGTCTCCGGCACGTGGATCTCGCGGGCGATGAATTCGGCCTGCATCGGTTCCTGGTGCTCGGCCTGGCGGCGGCCCTTGCCGCGCGCGCCCTTGCCGCTGCTGCGGCCGCCCTTGCCGCCCGCGCGCCAGGCATCGCGCCCGGCGCCCGGCGACAGCGTCTCGGCCTTGGAAGGCTTCTTGCGGCCGTCGTTGGACCAGCTCGAGGACACGTCGGCGGTCTTGATGACCTTTTTGCCCTCGGATTCCTTCTTGGCGGGAGCCGCCTTGGTGCCGGCGGGCTTGTGCAGCGTGCCGGTGGTGGCGGGCTCCTCGGGTTCCGGCGCGCGCAGGACCTTGCGCGGCTGGCGCATCATTTCGCGCAGGGCGGCGGCCTCGGCCTCGGCGGCGCGGCGGGCGCGCTCGCGGTCGGCGTCGGCCGGCGCGCGGCGGGCCTTGCCCGGCGTGGCCTGCGGCGCAGCCACCGGCGCGGAGGATGCGGCTGCGGGTTCGGTACGCGAAGCCGGCGGTTCGGCGGCCGGCGCGGGTTCGAGCGCGGCGGGCGCCTGGGCCGCGGGCTCGGCAACAGGGGTTGTGCTCACGGTGTCCTGTTTGGTTGCGGTCGGGGCCTGGGCCTCGGCGGGTTCGTTCTGCTGTGCGTCGGGCTCGGCCGGCGCGGGGGCGGCCTCGGCCGCCGGCGCGGCCGGCGCGGCCGGCGCCGCCTG
>OFIS01000276.1_pt1 | contig 41700 bp, 73 predicted proteins | sample 1775071 | NCBI WGS metagenome assembly OFIS01 (sample SAMN08195774, study PRJEB24354) | sludge metagenome | isolation source: sludge from phenol fed wastewater aerobic bioreactor C | place: India: Nagpur | collected 2016-09-17
GCTGGTCGCCGACGTGCTGGAGTTGCCGCTGGTCGCCGACGTGCTGGAGTTGCCGCTGGTCGCCGACGTGCTGGAGTAGCCGCTGCCAGCGGCCTCCGCGTCTTCCGCGCGCTTGAACAGCGCCTTCACGCCGACCTTGATGAGGCTGGCAAGGTTAAGTTCGGCGGAAAGCGCGATCTTCTCGACAGCAAGCTTGCTGTCGCCATGCCTGTCGGTCTCACCCGAATAGCGCACCTCGAAGAACCGGCTCTTCTTGGCCGGTGAGTAGTAGCGCAGGACTTCGGTGGGCAGCGTGCAGACGTGGAAGCCGCTGCTGCAGGCCTTTACCGCGCCGGCATGGGAATATTCCTTGCCGACCTCGAACTGGAAGCCGCGGCACTGGAGGTTCTCGTCGGTCGCCTTCCAGGCGATGAGCGCGGGCGCTTGCTCTACGGCGGCCGCCTGAACAGATTTCTTGATGCGGGGTTTGGTAGCCATCGGTGATCTCCACAGCCCCGGACCAGTGGGGCGATGGAGATGAAATACCAGTCTGGTATATGACAGTCAACAGGAAAATACCGCTCCGGTATCTACTTCGGCCGAATCGCACTCATGCCGTGCATGCCGGTCACGTATCGTCCCACCCGCGCAAGCGACCGGGCAAGCCGTCAATCTTCGAGGCAATGCGATCGAGGTCTTCCCTCATTGCAATTCGCTGCTTCTCGGCTCTGCGCATCAAATCTTCGATGCTCTTTAAGGCAATAAATATAAAAATAGCAGAAGCGAAAATGACTGCCGAAGTGCTGTTGAATAAGTCCAGCATCTATACCCCCTAACCAGAATCCGCGTTTCGTCCATTCCGGGATAGAGCTTTCAGCATATCTCGAGCCACGTCCCTGTCCCGCTCAGCAATCCTGTTCCATAGATCGATCACTTCGCCGCCCTCCTTAGAGGGCATCAGGCCTATCTGCTCAAAATCGATGTCGACAAGAAGATGTCTCTCTATGCCTAGAACCTCTGCCAATCTGGGTATCGTATCGTGTTCTGGCGCACGCTTTCCACTTTCCCATCGCTGAACTGTGGGCTGCGCTACCCCGACCAGTTCAGCCAACTGGCCCTGCGTTAATTCTTTGGCGCTCCGAGCCGCCTTGATGACATCCGAATAACCCATGCGGTCAGAATAATCCGCAGACGAGTTTCCCGGGATGGCCAACCCGGAATGACGGGCTTGCGCCTCAATATACCACTGTGGTATCTCGTTGCGCATGACGCTAGGCGAGTATCTCTCTTGTCGTAACCTCACGCAACGCGAGTTCGCCGAACTCATCGGCTGTGAACAGCCGACCGTTGCCCGGTTCATGGGAGGAAGGATCCCGTCGCCAGACATCATGAGGCGCATTGCTGATGCAACCGGCGGATCAGTAACGCCCAATGATTTTTTCGGAGTTCCGAATGGGAAGGCAGCTTGATGCTAGCGCTTACCGCCTCTCCGGAACAGTACCACATCGGCCGCAGATTTTCCGACATGTCCGGCATATGCCTGGGAGGCGCTGGCCATGGTATGCAGCACCGTATTGACGGTGCCTCTGAATTCGAAGGTGTGCCCACCGCTTCGAACGGTGCACCTACCGATGCCATCCCTGATTTCGAAAACTGCGGGTTCATCAACCCAATAGATCGCCGTTTCCGGCGGCGGAATTCCACTCGACATAACCCCTCCCCGATGGGGGCGTTCGGGCCATCTTCACGCGGCCCTGAGCGTCCATTGCTCGCGACTCGTTCCGAAGTTGGAATGATCTCGCACCATTTCGGTGGAGTCAAGTCGACCTCAAGCAATTCAAATACTTGCGACATGTATTCAAGGAGGTGCGCATGACCTGCGGAGGCCGCCAAGGCGGCACGAGCGCTCCTTTCACGCCCGAACAGGAGGCCCGAATTCGCGAGATAGTCCGCGAAGAGGATTTCTACGCAGTCAATGGCCGCTATCCGTCTTGGGCGCGAATCTGTGGCATAACGCCAGACGCAAGCGCTGGAAGCGATCCGCTGCCACGGCATCTCGTTGGATTTCAGCCTGACGAAGAAGCCGGATCGTGATGCTATCCAACGCATCCACATCGGCGACCGTAAGGTTCGCTCCTGCTGACATGAGCATTTGCAGCGCAACGAGGTCAGCCAGATCGCTAACGCGATCTGCCACGCTTGCATATGGGCTTTCCGACTCGCTGATGGCCATGCGCACCCTCCTGTTGGGGGATGTATAGCATGACCTGCGCTGCCTGTGGTCACGCTCACTGCGCGCATCCCGATGCGGTGTACGCCGGCATCGTTCCCCCATCAGTTCGCTCGCCAGTGCATGTGCCTCGCTCTGGCGAGCCTGGGCGCGGCCGCTCCCCCGGCGCCACGCCCGGCCCTCCATCTGGAGCATTGGCATGATCCCCTATCTGATCGCGCTCGGCCTGCTTGGGCTGGCCTTCGTCCTGCTCTTCGTCATCGGATCCTGTCTCGCCGCCAGCCGCGCGGATGAGGCCAGTGCCCGCGCCCTGTCTCGCATGCGCAATGGCGACGGCAAGCACCGCGTCCGCGACGAACATGCGGAATGGCTTGGGATCGGTGGCGGCTTCAATTTCCATGCGGCGTCTAATGCCGCCAAACCGGAGTGAGATCATGTCGCGCCGCAGCAATTTCGCGCAGGATATCATTTCCCGGCAAGAGCGGATGCTTCGCCTCGCGGAGCGCGATCACGATCTGACGCCGATAGTCCTCGCGGCCGAGACGGGCATCCCGAAAGAGACGCTAGCGACCTGGCGCAGGGACACGGCGATGCCGGCTTGGGCTCTGGTGGCATTGTCGCGCGTCATCCCGGACGAGCTGACCTCCCTGCTCTTCGAACCCGTCGGCAAGCATGTCGGCACGGATGACGGCAGTGACGGTGATCTGGATGCTCTCGCCCGCGTCTCCGCCGGCTACAATGTCGAGTATCTCGATGCGCGACAGCCCGGAAGCGAGAATGGATCGGACCTGTCGCCGCGTGAGCGCGCGAGGCTCAAGGATCATGCGCGCATCATTGCCGCGACTGCGCGGAGGGCGGCGGCATGAACGCTGCTCGCGACCACGCTCAGCGATTCGCTCGCTACTTTAAGCCGGCGCCTCCTCCTCCCTTCATCGGGAACGGCCCCTGCGCGCCCGCATACTTTCCCTACTACAGCCACCGGCCCCGGGCTAAGATCATGGCTGCGGAGGCTCGGGGCTCATGCTGACGCGCATTCTTCGCTTGCTCGGAATCCGCCGATCCCGCCGCCGTTCCAGCACCCATCTTACCCCTGCCTATGAGGCGAGGAGGCGAAGAGCGCTCGCGAAATCGCAGGAGATGTTCCCGGCGATCAGTGCGCAGCTGCACTCCCCATCCAAGGACCCCTCCCATGTCTGACAGCATCAGCGCAGAACAGCTCAGGCTTTTGATCGAGCGCGCCGAAAGGCTGATCGAAGAGCGCAAGGGCATCAGCGAGGACATCAAGGATGTGTTCGCGGAGGCCAAATCGCAGGGCTTCGACGTGGCCACCATGAAGTGGTCGATCCGCCAGCGCGCAATCGAGAAGCACAAGCGCGAAGAGACCGAGATGCTCCAGCAGACCTACCAGTTGGCGCTGGGGTTCTGATGGCCCTGCGCGCGGCCCCGATCAGCTTCACCGAAGCTGCCGCGTTCGTCCGCGAGCGGCACCGGCATCATATCGTGCCCGCTGGCCACAAGTACAGCATCGCGGCGTATGACGGCGACTGCCTTGTCGGAGTAGTCATCGTCGGTCGCCCGGTAGCACGCGCCCGCGATGACGGTCAGACGCTCGAGGTGACGCGCTGCTGCACCGATGGCCACCGCAATGCCTGCTCGTTCCTCTACGGACGTGCGGCCCGCGCTGCCTTCGCCCTCGGGTATCGCCGCATCGGGACGTACACCCTTAAGCGTGAACCGGGCACCTCGTTGGTTGCCGCTGGCTGGAAACTGGTCAGCGAGGTGCGGGGGCGCTCGTGGACGACGCCCTCCCGCCCGCGCACCGACAAGCACCCGACCGACGATAAGCTCCTCTGGGAACTGGCGGCATGAATATCACCCTATCCTGGCCCCCTCGCATCCTGAGCCCCAACGGGCGCGGGCACTGGCGCGCTATCGCCGCAGCCAAGAAGGTCGCGAAGAACGAGGCATGGGCACTCACCGCCGCCAGCGGCGCGACCGCTCCGGCGAAAGGGCCGATTCCCATAGCCATCACCTTCCACCCCAAGACCCGAAACAGGCCTGACGTCGACAACCTGATCGCGTCATGCAAAGCGGCGCTCGATGGGATCGCCTTGGCTCTCGGCTGCGATGATTCCCGCTTCCAGCTTGCCGCCCCTGTGATCGCCGAGCCTGTGAAGGGCGGCAAGGTCGTCGTGACGATCGGTGGTGCGCAATGAGCATCACCATCCGCGAGATCCAGGAAGCGGTTGCCCGCGAATACGGCATCACGGTCGCCGAGATGACTTCGCCCCGGCATGCTGTCGTCATCTCGCGACCGCGGCAGATCGCGATGTACCTGGCCAAGCGCCTAACACCTCGCTCGCTTACGCAGATCGGCGCTAAGTTCGACCGGGACCATTCGACCGTCCACCACGCTGTGAACCGCATCGAGGCACTTCGGCTCGAGGACGAAGATATGGACTTCGCCATCGCCGGCCTATCGCGCCGGATCACCGCCCAACACCAGCACAAGCTCAATGATGAGCTGATCGGGTGGATGGCATGAGCGGCGAGGTCTATTTCATCGCCTGCCTGCCGCTGGGAGCCATGAAGATTGGCTTCACGCGCTCGGGTGTGGTCAATCGGCTGAGCGCACTCCAGACCGGTTGCCCAGCGCCCTTGAAGCTCTACGCTTGCTTCCCAGGCACCATGGACGATGAGCGGCGTCTGCATGAGGCGTTCGCACCTCTGCACATCCAAGGCGAATGGTTCCGCTTCGAGGGAAAGCTGCATCATTTCGCCTGCTACCTCGGCGAGACCCGTGACCGCGGCTGCTTTGAGCAGGCCCTGCATGATGTACTGATGCAGGGCATCTGGAACCCGTCCGATCCTCTTGATGAGGATCAGTATCTTGCCACCGGCAATTGGAAGCCTTTCGAGGACACCCTGTGGCACCTCTTCGGCCCGTGGGAGCCCATTCATTGATCGGCTACGCGCACATCCACCGGAGCCTGATAGGACATCCTGCCTTCCGCAACGACGCGGAAGCAATGGCCTTTGCGTATCTGGTGCTTCGTGCTGCCTGGCAGGCCACTCGGGTCCGCTACAAGGGTAAGGCAATCACGCTCCAGCGCGGACAGCTTGCCATGTCCGTGCGCGACCTCGCTGAGGCGATGGACCGCGACAAAGGCTGGATCGAACGCCTTTTGAAACGCCTCAAATCCGAGACCATGGTCGAGACACAGGTCGAGACAGGCGTGATGGTGATAACCATCTGTAATTACGACGATTATCAGGCAAACGCCGATACAGACAAGACACCGCGCAAGACGCGTTGTGAGACGCGTGCAAGACAGACGCAAGACACAGAACAAAGAAGGGAAGAACTTAAGAAGGAAGATACCCCCCCTACCCCCCCTGCTGGGGGGCGTGAGCGCGGTTCGAAAATTCCTGAGGATTGGGTTCCTCCTGCGATCGCTGACCTTTCGCCTCAAGCGAAGGCATGCGCGGAGCAGTGGACGGAAGCTAGCTACGCCACGGAGGCAGAGGCCTTCGTCAACTATTGGTCGGGCGAGTCCGGTGCGCATGCCCGGAAATCTGATTGGGCCAAGACCTGGGCCAACCGCATCGTGCAGATCCACAGCAAGGTCATGCGCGACCAGAAGAACGGCAACGCGCCCACCACGGTCCCCGGCACCGCAAATGCCGCGCCTATGGGCGATGAGGAGTGGAATGCCAAATGCGACCACTTCGCCAGCAATTGCCGGCGCATGGGCCGCGCCGACGAGGCCAGAGATTGGGAGGCTAAGCGGCGCCCGATCACACCGGCTCGGCCGCGCACTGGCGGGAACGTCCACGCAATCTCCGATCTACTTCCGATGATGAGGGCTCAAGCATGACGAAAGTTCGGATCATGAAGCGCATGGGAGCGGCGGCGTGAGCCTAACAAACCGAGGTGAAGGGCAGCTTTGCTACGCCACTGGCAACGCCGAAACTCGGGCGTGGTTCGAGCGGCAGTGGATGATTTGGCCTGAGCGCGCGCATCCTGAGCGCACTACCAACCTGAGCTTCCACCACGGCGGCGTCCAGGCCTTCCGCGCCGAGCATAGCCGCGAACCGGAAATGTCGGAAAGCCTCCGATCCAACATCGCCTACATGGACCGGGAGGGTAGCGCATGACCTACTCCGAGCCTCCCTCAATCCCCGACTGCGCGCTGGTCGATATCCGATATCAGGGCGGATTAGTTGCAAGCGGCGTCGAGCCGGCCAAGCGCCGATGGACGATGAGCCCCTACCGCAACCCCTTCGACATCGCTGACTGGCGCCCCACCGGAGAGACCGAATGGAGACCCAATCCCCTCCTCAAGACAGAAAGGAATGCGGCGTGAGTGATCTTCTAGTTTCGATACTAGTAATCACGATGTGGTGTGGCGCAGGCTTTATTGGCATCTTGCTAGACAATAGGCTCCTCCCCAAAGGATACCGCCGCTCTTGGACGGTGCGGTTTTTGATACTGTTCGGCGGCCCTGGCTATCTGGTGGGGGCGCTGTTGGCATGAACACGCTCACAATTCCCACTGGAGATGCCGCCATTGTGTTTTTGGCTGAGCAGCTCGGAGCGTGTCGCACGCTCACCGATCGGGAGACCAGCATTCTCCATCGTGCAATCCGACGTGACCAAGGCCAGTTCCGCCGCTGGACGAAGGAAGAGGACGCCAAGCTTCGGAAGATGCGCAAGGCCGGTTTAGGCGCTGTGCACATCGCCGAAGTCCTCGGTCGTACTCCTGACGCTGTGTATCGCCGCATGTCCGATCTGAAGAAGCTGGAGAAGGTTCGTGGGCGCTGATCGACCCAAGCCAGAGCAAGATGCGAAGGGCCGCTTCATAGCGGGCAATAGCGGGAACGGTGGAAGGCCAAGAGGTGCCCGCGCTAAACTAGGCGAAGCGTTCATGGAGGCGATGCGCGCCAGCTTCGAGGAGAAGGGTAAGGCCGCAATCGATGCCGTGATCGAAGATAAGCCCGATCAATATCTGAAGGTCATCGCCTCGCTGATGCCCAAGCAACTTGATATTGATGAGGAGACTGCGGCGAATGTTGTGCGCGCACTGACGGTGGCGTTTGTCCGTCCCGGGGAGCAGCGGACAGAAGATGCAGGTTGAGCTGCCTGCTTGGGGCGAGTGCCTGTGGTTTCCGAATCGGCATATCGCCTTGTATGGCGGTCGCGGAGGAGCCAAGAGTCGATCGATTGCGCGAGCATTGGTGATCCAGTCGGCGCAGGAGCATCATCGTGTTCTTTGTGGTCGTGAGGTCCAGCGCTCAATCAAGGATTCGGTTAAGCGCCTGCTTGACGATGAGATAGACCGTTTAGGCCTCTCGGATAGATTCGTTAGCACAGAGAGCGAGATCCGTGGGCCCAATGAGAGCCTGTTTCTGTTCGCCGGCATCAAAGGCAATGCCACTGGCATCAAATCTATTGAAGGTGTGACGGACTTCTGGGGAGAAGAAGCGCAGACTTTCAGTCAGGCTTCGATCGATACCGTCGTGCCGACGATCCGCGCTCCGGGATCGCGTCTGATCTGGAGTTGGAACCCCGATCAGCCGACGGATCCGATCGACGCGATGTTCCGCGGTGAACGCGGACCGCCACCAGACAGTTTCGTGCGTGAAGTGAACCACGATGAGAACCCGTGGTTTCCAGATGTGCTGCGCGTTGAGATGGAGTATATGCGCAGCCGTGATTTCGACAAATACCGGCATATTTGGCTAGGCCATTACCGGGAGAATAGCGAAGCACGGGTATTCAGAAATTGGCGCGTGGAAGCATTCGAGAGTCCGAGCAATGTAGAATATCGCCAAGGGGCTGATTTCGGGTTCAGCATCGACCCGAGTTGTCTTGTCCGGTGTTGGATAGATGGGACCCAGCTATTCGTGGATCATGAGGCATGGGGCCTGCACGTTGAAATCAACAATCTGCCCGAGCTATTTCGGGGGGTACCCGATAGCGAAAAATGGTGGACAACTGCCGATACCTCTCGTCCGGAGACGATCAGCTATCTGCGGAACCATGGCTTTCCCCGTATCCGACCCGCAATTAAGGGTGCGCGCAGTGTCGAAGAGGGCGTCGAGTTTCTCAAGGGTTTTGATATTGTCGTCCATCCTCGCTGCGCGCATCTGATCGAAGAATTCACCTACTACAGCTACAAGACGGACTCACTCACCGGTGATGTGTTGCCGGTGCTTGAGGATAAGGATAATCACGTGATCGATGCCGTGCGTTACGCTTGCGAAGGCGCACGCCGAGCCATGCAGGGCAAGCCGAAGATCGCAATATCGATCCCCTCCACCACCTCAGCATTCGGACGCCGCTAACCCTCAGAAACCCTCAAATCGCCAGCAACCAAGCGTTCTCGTATTTTGGGCGCATGGCCATTCTTATCCCCACCATTGGCTATTCGCTTGGACTCTCCAAGGACTTCACGGTGCTGACCGAGAAGGCGCGTGGCTAAGCCTGCGCCGGAAGCCGATGGCGACGAGATCGCTCGCGACAGCAAGCGCCTGCAAGAAGTGTGGGCGCGCGCGCTAGACCGCTTTGATGTGATCTCCATGCCGCAGATAGAGATGCGCGCGCAGTCTCTTGAGGCGAGACGTTTCGTAACGATCCCCGGTGCGATGTGGGAGGGCGTCTGGGGTGAGCAGTACGAGAATGCCCCGCGCCCCGAAGTCGACAAGATCACGAAGAGCCTCGAGAAGATCGAGACCGACTATCGCGAGAACCGCATCATGCCGGATTACATTCCGGCGGATGACGCGGCCGACAGCGACACGGCGGACATGCTCGACGGCACCTACCGCGCCGATGCCCAGCATTTCAAAGCCGGCCAAGCGCACGACAATGCCTTCCAAGAGGGCATCCGCGGAGGCTTTGGCGCGTGGCGCCTTTGCACCGAATATGAGGATCCTCTTGATCCGGACAACGACAACCAACGCGTAAACCCTGGGGTTGCGATCGTCGATGCCGACCAGAGCGTCTACTTCTATGGCGGCGTCCTATACGACAAGTCGGACGCGGAAGCTGCTTTCGTTCTCATCCGAGAGACGCGCAGCATCGCTACCGAGAAGTGGGGCGCCGAGAACCTTATCCAGTGGCCGGCCAATCAATGGCGCTGGCAATGGGACTGGTATCAGCCCGACGTCGTGTGCATCGCCGAATACTATGAGTATGAGACAATCACCGAGGCGCGCGTCATATTCACTCAGCCCTTGACCGGTGAGGAACAGCGCTATTGGGAAAGCGAAATCGACGCGGATGAAGCACGCGAGCTAACCGGCAAAGGTTGGAAGAAGGAATCCCGCGAGCGCAAGCGCCGCCGCTGCCGAAAATACATCCTCAATGGCACGCGTGTCCTGAAGGACTGCGGGTACATCGCCGGAGATCTCATCCCTATCGTGCCATACTATGGGCGCCGCGATTTCGTGGACAACATGGAGCGGTGGCGCGGCCATGTGCTGAAGCGGATGGACCGCCAGCGGATCTATAACGCGAGCATCTCCAAGGTCGTTGAGACGCAGGCAATCGCGCCGTACGAGGTGCCTATCGTCGATCCCGAACAGGTCGCGGGCGACGTCAACGGGATGCCAATGCTTGACCATTGGGCCCGGGGAAACATCGACCGTTTGCCTGTGCGCATTATGCACGCGCTGCGCAATCCAGACGGCACGATTGCGCAGGCCGGACCGATCGGAAAGATCGAGCCGCCTCAGATCCAGCCCGCCACGGCTGCGCTCCTGCAAATCACTTCCGCGGATCTCTCGGACGACGACCAGAACGTCGAGGAAGTCCGAGCAAACACCTCCGCAGAGGCAATGGAGTTTGCAGCCGATCGCGTCGATGCAAAAAGCGCGATCTATCTCGACAATTTCTCTCAGTCGATGCAGCGCTGCGCGCAAATCTATCTGGCAATGTGTCGCGATGTGCTGGTCGAACGCGGACGCAAGGTGGAGACACTGACGATCGACGGCCAGGACGGCACAGCTGAGCTGATGCAGCCCTATCTTAACCCCGAGACCGGCGTCTATCGCATTCGCAATGACCTTTCCCAAGGGAAATACAAGGTCGTCGCTGAGGTCCAGGAGGCCACTGCTACGAAGCGCCAGAAGGCCGTGCGGCAGAGCATGGAAGTCGCCTCGGCAGCGACCTCGGTGCTGCCACAGCTTGCGCAGGCTGAACTCCTTACGGCTGTCATGAACATGGACGGCGAAGGTCGCGCAGATATGCAGGACTGGGCGCGGCAGCAACTCATCAGCATGGGCGTGGTTAAGCCGACGCCGGAAGAAGCGCAGAAGATCGAGGCGGCTGCGCAGCAGCAACAGCAGCAACCCGATCCGACGCAGATTACCCTACTTGCCCAGGCGCAGGAGCTTCAGTCTCAAGCGCAGCTCAATGCGGCCAGCGCCGATGAGAAGCGTGCCAGCACTGCCCTCAAACTGGCCCAGGCCAACGAGCTTGGAGGACCGGTTAAGGCTCCGGACGTTCCCACCGGTCTCAGCGCAGTGGATGAGCGCGAGAAGGAAGCAAACGCCAACCTTGCCGACGCGCGCGCGGAGGAGATTCGCCATAAGATCGGGGAGAAGCGGGTGCGTCTCGGGCATGATATCGAAATGGACCGCCGCGACCGCGATGTTGCCGAGCGCCAAATGAGCAGCGCAGCATGACGACAATCGCCACCGATGGAAGATCAATGGCCGCCGACGGCCTTTGCACCGGAAACGGCATCATCCATGGCTTGAGCGTTCGCAAGATCGCTAGAATGAGTGACGGACGTATCGTCGGATGCTCAGGCACTCTCTTTGGCGTTCCAGCATTTTTGCAATGGCTGGAATACGGTGGAGATATGCCATCGATCCATGAGGATTTTGAGGCATTGGTCCTCCTGCCAACAGCTGTGTGCCTCTCCTACAATCACAAAGGGCAATGCATTGAGCAGGAGGTCCCCGCTGTGACCGGAAGCGGGGGAGCTATTGCGCTTGGCGCAATGTTGGCTGGCGCCTCTCCGAGAGAAGCTGTTGCGATTGCTTGCCAGCGCGACACTGCCACGGGCGGCGAGATCACCGAGATTTCTCTTTAACCCCACCGACCGCCGGGTGTGACGGGCGAGAGGAGCGATACATGACCAATGAGAACGAGGGCGCGCCCGAAATCGAGATCGCTATCCCTATGGGCGACGCTGATGAGGGCGCTGTCGAAGAAGTCTCCAACGAAGAAGCGGAAGACGAATTCGCGATCGAGATCGAGGGCGAGCTCGCGGAGGAAGAACCCCCGCTGGTCAAGCAGCTGCGCGATGAAATCCGCAATCGCGATCGGGAGTTGGCCAACTACCGAAAGCAGCCAGCGAAAATCGAAGTGGGCGAGAAGCCGACCATCGAAGACTGCGATTTCATCCCCGAAAAATACGAACAAGAATATGCCGCATGGATGGCGCGCAAGGCTGCTGCCGAAAATCAGGAACGAGATGCTGCCGAAGCCGAACGGGTGCGCAATGAAACCCAGCAGCAGAAGTTCGTGCAGTACCGCGCGCAAGCGACGGCGCTTCCTGTTCAGGATTTCCCCCAGGCTGAGCAGACAGTTACCGCCGCCCTCCCCGATCTGCTGCAGTCGGCCCTCCTAATCTACACCAAGGACACCGCCAAGGTGGTTTATGCCTTGTCCAAGCATCCCGCGAAGCTTGATCAATTGGCCAAGGAAACTGACCCGATCAAATTCGTCCTCGCGGTTTCAGAACTGGAAAGGAATCTCAAAGTGGTCAATCGCAAGAAGCCGCCTGCGCCTGAAGCGGACACGATCCAGCGCGGCAGCGCATCAGCATTCGGGGGGCGCGACAAGGAGCTGGAGCGCCTGGAGAAAGAAGCCGAGCGTACCGGAGATTCCAGTAAGCTCGTGGCTTATCGGCGTCAGCGGAAACTTGCCGCGTAACCCTCACAAATCCTCAAATTGCGGCGCCGCTAGAGCATAAGTTATAAAGCCAAAGCGCCAAGCCAGCGACCTCCGGCTGTGACGGGAGAGACAGGCGCCAACAGGGATCCTCCCTGCCTGTCTCATCCCATACCGGAGCCGGCACGTGACGCTCAGCACTCCCAAGCAAGTAATTACCGCCTTCGACGAAATGCTCGAAGGCTTCGACGACATGCTGGTCATTGCCCAGGAAGTCGAGAAGTATAACCTTCCCGGCGGCCCGGCGGCACAGAACCGCATGAACGATAAGGTGTGGCGTCCGCAGCCGTACATTCCGGCGGTTTATGACGGCTTCGACCAGACGGCCAATTTCGGCAACATCACGCAGCTCGCGGTGCCCGTCAGTGTCGGCATCCATCATTCGACGCCGGTAGCGATCGGTCCGAAGGATGGCCGCGATCAGGAGAACATCGACCGGTACTTCAAGGACGCCGGCCTCTCGCTCGCCTCGAGGGTGAACTATAACACCTTCACGTTGGCGACCAACTGGGCGACTCTGTGGAGCAAGCGCACCATAGCCGCGACCGGCTTCGACGACCTGGCCGAAATGTCGGCGATCATGGTCGAGCAGGGCGTCCCGAACTTCGACAAGAAGGCATTCTACTCGGCGCGCGACTATCTGAAGATGGCGAGTCAGATCGCCAAGCCGCAGACCAGCGACAGTCCCTTGAATCGCACTGCGTATGAGCGCGCATATGTGAAGTCGATCGGCAACTTCGACATGTTCGAGAACGATCAGACGCGCATTCTCGCGGCGGCCTCCGCGACCGGTGTGACGATCACCAACACGCAGCCGCTCTACTATACGCCGGTCTCCTCGACCAACGATACGGATGGCAACCCGACCAACGTCGATAACCGCACGCAGCTCATCTCGATCGCGGTCACGAGCGGAGCCGTCAAGGTCGGAGATGCGTTCCAGTTCACGACGCCTAATACCGTCAATTCCGTGCACCACATTTCGAAGAACGATACCGGACAGCCCAAGACGTTCCGCATCGTGCAGATCGTGACCGGTGCTGGTGGCACGGGGACCGTTCGCGTCGCGCCACCGATCATTTCGGGCACTGGCGGCACGCGCGCGGAGCTCGAATACAAGAATGTGACGGGCGCGCCTGCGAACGGCGCTGGCATCACCTTCCTGAACACGACGACCGCCCCCGTGAACGTATTCTTCCATCGCCGGGCCATCGAGATCATTCCCGGCACCTTCGCAGTCGATCCGGATGCCGGCTGGAAGGTGGCACGCATGGGCACCACGCCGAAGCTCAAGCTGCCGATCACACTTATCGGCCAGGGCGACATCAACACGCTCAATGCCAAATGGCGTCTGGATATCGATTACGGCCTCGGTGCGGTGCAGCCAGAAATGATCGGGGCGCAGCAGTTCAGTCAGGCATGATCCGGCGTCGCTTTTGAAACCTGAGGAGGGATGGCTCCCTCCTCACTCTTGCGAGGACATCATGAGCGAAGGCGAATTTCCCAAGGCCATCTATCGTCCAGGGGATGAGGGCGAGTGGGACGGCGTGAAGATGGACTTCGGCACGGCTGCGGACAAGGCTGACGAGGATCAGGCACTGGCTACCGGCTGGTATCTGCATCCGAAGGATTTCCCGAATCAGGATGCTGGAGAGCCGACGCCCGAGCCTACCCTGCTCGACAGGAATGCTCGCGAAATAGAACTCGCGCTTCCGGGGCTGTCGCTCGAGGAACTCGAAGATCTGAAATCCGCCGAAGTCGCTGGCAAATCCCGCAAAGGCGTTCTCGCCGACATCGAGACTGCCATCAACGCCAAGCTGGCGGACTGAACCATGACGTGGTTTGCCGGGTGGGGGCGCGGTGTCATCGGGACGATCGTCTCTGACACTGACGAGGATGGAAACGCCGTAAGAGGCATTCTGCCTAAGTACCAATCGGTTGATCCCAGTGGGGCAGCAAAACCTTCTGGAACTTCCACCGATCCCATCAGCACCCAGGGTGGCGCTCTGCCAGCAGGGACCGATCGTTCGGGGACGATCACGACCGCAGGCACTGCTCAGGTTCTTGCTCCGGCCAATGCCAATCGGCGCGGCCTCACAATCCAGAACACCTCTGATACGGCCATGTTCGTTTCGGAGAGCGGAACTCCAGCCTCGGCCACCTACGGCTATCTGCTCGATGTCAGTTCCGCGCCATTCAAGGTCAGCACGAACCGCGTTATCTACATCTGGTGCGGCGCGGCCGGTCGCTCTTTCGCCGCGACGGAGTGGTGACGGTGGAGTCCTCTGGCGGGGGAGGAACTAACCTCCTCGGAACCTACACCACCCTGTTTCGCCTTATCGGCGCCGACATGAACAGCATCGCCGATCAGCCGTTTGTGCAGGCAACGAAGTTCACCAAGTTCATTCCCATCATGGTAGTGGTCACGAACGCCAGCGGTCCAATCACTACGGCGGCCGGCGGGATCTATACCGCCGCATCGAAAGGAGGGATCGCCCTCGTTTCAGCGGCGCAAGCATGGACCGGCCTGACCTCCACGACCAAGGCGGTTCTGCCTTCCGTGACGGCGGCAGCGCAGGCCATTCTCACCGGCAATCTCTATCTCTCCCTGACAACTCCCATGGGATCGGCGGCGACCGCTGATTTCTACGTCATGGGAATTCCGGGATGAAGTGGCTCATCGCCCTGCTTTTGGCCTGCGCGCCGGTTCCCGCGTTCGCGCAGCAAGGCAACTGGGTCAACGGCGTCTACACGCTCGCGGCTGGCCCGGATAACGTCTATACGAACCTACCTCCGGCTGCTTACCCCTTCCAGATCACCTGGGTTTCGGATCGCCCCGGTGGCCCTGGCTTCATGGTCAGCGACGGCACGGCTTGGATTTCGGATCAGGGGCCAGCGGGAGCGAATGGCAAGTCCGTCCTCAATGGCGCCGGCGCGCCATCCTCGGGCATCGGCACGGACGGCGATTTCTACGTCGATACCACCGTTTATCGCATCTATGGGCCGAAATCCTCGGGAGCATGGGGAAGCGGCGCGTCTCTGATTGGGGCGACTGGCCCGGCAGGCACGAACGGCACGAATGGCGCACCGGGTAGCGCTGCAACTGTCAGCGTCGGCACTGTGACGACCCTATCCCCGGGTACTTCAGCAACCGTGACTAACAGCGGCTCCAGTTCCGCTGCGACATTCAACTTCGGCATACCTGCGGGAACTGCCGGCACGAATGGAGCGCCTGGCGCCGCGGCGACGATCGCGGTTGGAACCGTCGCGTCCCTTGCGCCCGGGGCAACGCCGACCGTCACCAATGCGGGCACTTCTGGTGCTGCCGTGTTCAACTTCGGAATCCCGCAGGGGGTCGCTGGCGCGGCCGGTGCTGCTGGAGCAACCGGTGCGACGGGTTCCCCGGGATCCGCTGCGACAGTCTCGATAGGGTCGGTGACCGCACTCGCGCCGGGGTCTACGCCTACGGTGACGAATGTCGGCACTTCCGGGGCAGCAATCCTCAATTTCGGGCTGACGACGGGCAACCCGGGTGCCGACGGAGCGCCTGGGGCGAATAGCTTCGGCTCGCCCACTTCGCGGACTCTCTCGCTCGCCACTGCCTATCAGGCCACCACGATCGCCAAGCCCGCTGTGGTGACTGTCAATCTGTCCTCAACGGCCAGCCTATCCCTGACCGGGGGCACCTCGAACACCGCTGACGTGGTGATCGGCTCGACGAACGCGGTCGCGTCCGGGACAGGCACGCTTATCTGCCGATACGCCAATACCAACACGGGCGCCCTCACGGTCGGGCTCGCGCTTTCGACGACGGCCGCTTCCACCTGCACGTTCGCGCTCCCCACTGGCTGGTTCTTCGCTGTTCGCCAAACCGCTGGCTCGGTGACGATCACTTCCGCCTTCGATCAGGTGGTTGGATGACCGATATCCCGCTCTACGGTGGCCCTCTCAAGAAATCGATCATCCTGCGCGCCTATGGCATGTGCGGACAGTCGGTGACCGAATTCGAACTGACGCCCGAGGAGTATGACCTCGGGTTGACCTGTCTGGACGACGTGTGCGCCACCTTCCCTCCCACGCTCGGCTACAACCTGCCTCCGAATGGCAATGGCAATCCGGAGGATGAGAGCGGTCTTGATGCTGCCGATGTCCTCGGCATCACCTGTCTGCTCGCGCAGGAAATCTCGCAGAATGTCGGCAAGCAGTTCTCTCCGAACAAACGCCAGACGCAGGGCATTTCCTTCGTACAGTCGAAGTATCTGCGCATCCCGTTCACCCAGATGGGCCGCGCTACCGTACGTGGCGCGGGGAACCGTTTCCGCTGGAACTGGATGTCTCCCTTCTTCTATCCGCCTATCTCCCGTGATGAGCCACCTCAATGACGCAGATCCCGCTGCTCTCGGGGATGGGGGCCACGGAGAGCGCTGACATCGAGCATGTCTATCCCCGAAATCTGGAAGCCGTCTCGATCGAGAGCGGCATAAGCACTGGCCAATTTCGCTCCGCTATGGGTGCCTCTTTCTACACTGAGGGGCCTGGAGCAGACCGGGGAAGCGTTCTCTGGAACAATACCCACTTGCGCGTCATGGGGACGAAGCTCGTATCCGTGCAGAGAGAGGCCATAACCGTCCTCGGGGATGTCGGGAGCGATGGGGCGGTCGCCTTTGCATCCGGCATCGATCGCGTCGCCATTCGAAGCGGCACGAACATGTTCTACTGGAATGGCTCGACCCTAGTTCAGGTGACCGACCCAGATTTAGGCCCGTGCATCGACATTGCTTGGTTCAAGGGTCAGTTCTTTTCGACGGATGGAAACTATATCGTCGCGCTCGAGCTTGCAGATCCCACCCAGGTCAATCCGCTGAAATATGGCGCCGCGGATTCGAGCCCGGACAAGATCACGGGCCTCCAAGTGATCCGGAACGAGCTGGCTGCTACCGGCAGTAATACGATCGAGTTCTTCAGCTATACAGGAGGCTCAGGATTCCCCCTTACCGTGAATGACGGCGCAACCATCCCCTATGGCTGTGTCGGTGCGTCGGCGAAGGGGAGGTTCTCGGAGACGTTTGCCTTCGTCGGAGGCGGGGAGAACCAGGCGGTTGGGGCATATGTCGCCGGCTCTGGAAGTGCGGAGAAGATTTCGACGCGCGGCATAGACGCGATGCTGGCCACCGAACTCAATCCCGCGGCAATTCAGATAGAGGTGCGGAAATCGCTGAATGAGGAGCGGCTGTATATCCACCTCACCAATCTGACGCTGGTATATCTGCCCAGCGCAAGCGCGGCTGCGGGAATTCGGGTTTGGTATTATGCCAACTCCGGCCAGATGTACGAGAAGCCTTATCGGTTGCGAAACGCGCTTCTGGTCAATGGCGATTGGATATGCGGTGACACGGAAAGTGCCGCGCTGGGCAAGCTGAGCGAGACTCTCGCATCTCATTTCGGCGAGACTATCGGATGGGGCTTCCAGACCCAGTTCCTATACAACCAGGCCAAGGGAGCCATTATCCACGACATCGAGCTTGTCGGGCTTTGGGGCCGCGCTACGAATGTCTCTTCCACCGCGTGGTGGTCCTACTCACTCGATGGTGAAACATGGAGCATGGAGCGCGGCGCCATTCTTCCCAAACGCGGCGCGCGCACTAACCGAGTCGCGTGGCGGCCGCACAAGCGCTTCTCCAGCTATATGACCCTTCGTTTCCGTGGCGATAGCGACTCGCTCGTCGGCATTGCAGCGCTTGAAGCGCCGAATATCGAGCCATTGACGACATGAGCAATCAGGTCACCCGCTACGATCTGAGTCAGCTGCAGGGTATCACTCCGAAGCTGATCGATTTCTTCACCGCGCTCTTCGCGACAGGGCAGACGAACAGCAACGATATCGGAACGGCCGCCGAGGGGACGCGTGCGATCCAGGATGCGACGGTTCTGACGCTTTCTCCGAATGCGGCTTTCAACAATGAACGTATTCTGGCGCTCGATTCCTCGCAGTTCACGACCACCGATAACGGACCGGGGAACACGTTTGCGGTAAGTCTCGTCTCCTTCATTGCGCTCAATGGCAGTTTTCAATGCACCTTCAATCTTGCTGCTGACACAAACATTGATCTGCCGACTAGCGGGCGCATCCCTTCGAGCGACGACGGTCCCTATCCTGATGATGCAGCGGCCGCAGCAGCCGGGGTCAACGTCGGCGAATGGTATGCGAAAACGGGTGGTACCGTCGTGTGGAGACAGACTTGATCCCAGTCTCGAACTGAGGTAACTCTGTTCCATCGGCTGACCATGCGCTGCGCCGGGCGCACTTTGCGAGAGCAAGCGTGGTCAGGCCCGAATATTCTCCTCAGTTCGTGAATCGCATTATTAATAGCGATGCCGTGCGCCCGTTCGTCGATTATCGAGGTGCGCCGGGGGATGTCGACATGTCCCCGGCAGTCGGCTGGTTCACCCAGACTGGAATTGTCTGGCTGTCGAATGGTGAAGATGCCCTCGCTTGCTTCCCGCTCACGGGCGAGCGCGAATTCCAGGCGCATCTGTTCTTCGACCGGACCTGTCGCGGAAAGCGCGCGCTCGAAATCTCGGCTGAGATGCTGGCATGGCTTAAACCCTACGCAGATCGCATCTGGGGCGCGATCCCGGTTGGCGCGAAGCACACGCTCCTGCACGCTCATATGCTCGGCTTCGTGGATGAGGGGGATGCCGATTTCGAAGAAGGGCGCGTGCGTATCGTCGCGAAGCGTCTCAACTGATGGCTACCGCACTCATTGGTGCTGGCGCATCGCTCCTGAACGGTATCATCGGCAAAGGCGGCAACAAGTCCGCCATCAAGGCGCAGACTGCGGCGATCAACAACGCCGTCAACACGCTCAACTCGCAGTACCAGCAGACGCGTTCCGACAATCTGCCGTTCCTCACCGCCGGCACCGGTGCGCTGGGGGGCGTGCAGGATCTACTAGGGTTGAACGGCAACGATCCACAAGCTGCCGCGATCGCGTCGCTTAAGGCATCGCCTCTCTTCACTTCCCAGTACAATACCGGTGCGGACACGATCCTCCAGAATGCCGCCGCGACCGGAGGCCTTCGCGGCGGAAACACTCAGAACAGTCTAGCGCAATTTGGGTCCGGCCTCTTGTCTGACGTGATTCAGCGGCAATTGGGCAATCTTGGTGGCTTGGTGGGCCTCGGCTCCGGAACCGCCAGCACGCTCGGCCAGCTGGGTCAGAACAATGCTGGCTCGGTCGCGGGCCTCCAATCGCAACTCGGCCAGGTCAACGGCAACGGGGCTCTGACCAATGCGCTGCTCAATCAGCGCATGATCGGCGGTCTGGGAGGCAATCTCAGCGACATCGGTTCCAAGTTCAAGCTCTGGTAATGGCAACTGATCCGAACCTCCTCATGGCCCTGATCAATGGGCCGACGCTGGCAGGGAACATTCCTGATCAGCAGTTGCAGCGCGACCAAGCGCGCCAGCAACTCGCCATCGGGAACTTCCAGCTCGCGCAGGAAGAACAGGCCGCGCAGCAACGGCAGCAATATCAGGCGGACGTCGCCAATCTGTTTGCAGCGCATCCGAATCAGCAGCCCCAAGATATCATGAACCTGATCGCCAAGTATCCGCAGCAATATCAGGCATTGCAGGCGGGATGGCGGCTGAAGGATCAAGCCCAGCGCACGTCGGATCTCGGCTTCTATTCCGATGTCCATGGCGCGCTAAGCAAGGGGAACAACCAACTCGCGGTTTCCACGATCGAGCGACGCCTCGCGGCCGAAAAGGCAGCGGGGCTGGACACGTCCCAGGAAGAGGCGTGGCTCGATCAGCTGAAGGGAGGTGATCCAAACGCGGCCCGGGCAGTGCAAGCTCTTGCCCTGGGTCAGATTGCGGCGGCCACCGGCCCGGACAAATTCTCCGATGCTTACAAAACGGTGGGAGGCGATACCGGCGGATTCACACTTGGCCCGGGTTCACGACGCTTCGATGAAAGCGGAAAGCTTGTCGCGGAAGCCCCCTTCGCTCCTCGGCCTGTCACTGTGGGCGAAGGCCAAACCGTCGTCGAGTATGATCCGAATGGGGAAAATGCGACCGGTGGAAACCAGATCGATCGCATGCTTGCCATCACTCCCTTCTCGGAAAGCGGAAATCGCGAGTTCAATGCCGATGGCACTCGTGTAACGAGTCCCAAGGGCGCGCGCGGCGTCATGCAGGTTATGCCGCACACTGCTGGCAACCCGGGATACGGAATAGCCCCCTCCAACGGCTCTCCGGAAGATGATGCGCGTTTGGGGCGCCAATATCTCGGGAAAATGCTGGAGATCTACGGGAATCCTGCGCAGGCATGGGCGGCTTATAATGTTGGCCCAGGCGCTGTCGATAAAGCCATTCGCGATGGTGGTTCGCACTGGCTCCAGAAACTTCCCTCAGAGACTCGCCAATATGTTGCCAAGAATATGGCGGCGCTAAACCGTGGTGGGCAGGCGGGGCCGCGCGTCATTGCTCAGGGCGCGCCCAGGCAGCAGTATCAATTGCTGTCGCAAGCCCAGAAGTCCCAGATGGGGCTGGACCCGAACATCCAGTATCAGCAAGCGCCGAATGGCCAGATCACAGCGCTTGGCGGTCAACAGGGGCGACAGGTCAAGCAAATTCCCGATGCTGTGGCCAATAAGCTCCAGCCATCGATCGATGCACGAGATACCCTTGCGGCATCCTTGTCAAGCTTCAAGCCAGACTATGGCGGTCATTGGGCGTTGGGCGACCGGGCAAACGATATACAGGCCATTACGGGCATCGGTGCTCCAGGCATGCGCGACTGGTGGGCCCGCATCTATTCGATGGACAACATTGTCAGAAACCAGCTGTTCGGATCGGCGCTGACTGCGACTGAGCAGGCCGCTTGGGAGCGCACAACGGTCAAGCCGTCGATGCGCCCCGAGGCGATCCGCTCAAATCTCACGCAGCGCCAGAAAATCCTTACCGCCGTCCTTAATAGGCGCGAGAATTTTCTGAAGAAGAATGGCTATGATCCCGATGCCGTAGACGCCCTGTTCTCGCCTCTAGAGGAAGCGACACCTCAGACGGCGCAGCCTCAGCCTTCCCCGCAACAGCGCCCGCAGTTCCGCATCATTGCGCGGAGGCCTGCACGCTGATGGCTACGCGCGCGCCTCAGACTGAAATCTACACGCTCAAGCTCCATGATGGTAGCGAAGTGGATGTGGAGGGCCCTCCGGGATCCTCGGAAGAGCAGCTGTATTACTTCCTCCAGCAGAGCGGTCAGTCGGATGTTCTGCGCCCACAGCCCGGCGCCGCGCCCTCGCAAGCGACGAGCAATCTTGCTGCAACCTACGCCCAGCACGGCTATACTCCCACGGATGCGAACCAGAAGCTTGCACCGGATGAGGAAATCGTCTTTGGCGATCAGACGGGGCCCAAAACCGGGTTCCGATATTCGGCCGACCAAGAGCGCCAAATCGCATCCGCAATTGCTGCTGGTGATGTTGGTCAAGCTGTTGATCTCGCTAATCGATTCAGCGATGGATCGATCACGATCTCGCGGGATGCGATCCAGAAATTCATCGACTGGCAGCGCAAGAACCCTGGATCCACTGCGCCGGTCTTCAACTATGGCGATACGGACGCCGCTGCGCAGGACGCAGCTGATTATGAGAGGTATCGCGGTTACGACAAGCTGAGTCCGAAGGAACTCCGATCGCGGGATGTTCTGCCCGAGGGCATGGACGCATTTGCGCGCGGTGCGGTGCCGTTCAACCTCGATGACGAGCTTGATGCGACTGTTTCGACCGTCCTGCATGGTGGGTCTTTCGATGACAATCTCGCCCGCGCTCGGGCCATCCAGAATTATGATGAACGGAACAATCCTGGCACGCGCCTAGCCGGCGCGGTGACAGGTTCGCTATTGCTGCCGACAAAGGTCATGGGCGTCGCGCGCCCCGCTGCAATCGCCGCGTATCAGGATGCGCGTGCGGCTGGCTTGGGTATCTCGGAAGCGAGGAATCTCGCACAAGCCGCTGTCCGGCGCGCCATCGGGAATCAGTTCGCCAAGGAAGGCGCTGCCTATGGCGCCGCGTATGGCGCGGGATCCGGAGACGATTGGCAGGAGCGCGGTCTTGGTGCACTGGGGGGCGCGGCCTTTGGAGGCGCTCTGGGACGTGTGACGCCTCCCCTCGGGCGCGTCCTTCAGGAAAGCCATGCGGGCAATCTGGGTGCCCCCGTGGCCCGCGAACTGACCGAAGGACAGCAGGTCGCGCAAGCGGCCCAGCGCATCGGCGTTGATCTTCTTCCTGCCGATACCGGTGGGCCGCTGACACGACTGGCGACCTCGGTATCCGCCCAGACCGTCGGGGGAGTGCAGCCGATCAAGGCCGCTTCTCAGCGGATGCTCAACCAATCGGAAGGCGTCCGCGACCGCATCGCACAGAGCATAGGTGCGGCGCTCAATCCCGAATCTGCCGGACAAGAGGCTATCGCTGGCTTCAAGGCTTATCGAGATGCGAGCAGAAACGAAGCGCGTGCGTTCTATTCTGGCGCTGAACAGCTAGCCAAGGATTTCAAGGCAACGCCGACCAAAGCGCTCGAGGCCCTGGATTCCAATATCGCCGAGTTGGAACAGGTCCCGGGTGGCGCAGGCGGTGTTTCCACTCTTCGCGCGATTCGAAACGATCTTGCAGCAGGAAAAACAACGGTCGCCGGCATCCGCAATATGCGCACAGCTCTCCGCGACCAGTTTGCAAAAGATGGCCTGCGCGGATCCGATATCGAGCGTCGCGTCAACCAAGTGGTGGATGCGGCCGCGGACGACATAACCGACAGCCTGAATGATGCGGGAATGGGCGAAGCCTCCAGGCTTTTCCAGCAAGGAGATGCCGCTTGGCGCAAACGCGTCGAGACCATCGATCAGGTTTTCCGCCCCATTATTGGCACCGGCGACAAGCCCCGCTCAGGAGAGCAGGTCATCAAGACACTCACTGCCGACTTGCAAAATAATAATGCTCGCGCGGTGAAGTTTTTGAGGGCGCTTCCTGAGACGGAAGCCAACAATGTCCGCGCCAGCATAATCGGTGCCATCGGGCGCGCGACTAATGGCAACCAGAATGCCGAAGGAACCGCCTTCTCTCTTTCGACCTTTCTCAAGAACTGGAACGAAGTCGGAGAGAGCGCCAAGGCGGCATATTTTGGGCCCGAGGCTCGTTCTGCCCTGAACGATCTGGCCAAGGTCGCCGAAAGCGCCAAGGCTGCGGCCACCTATTCCAATCATTCCAACACCGGTGGCATTGCGGCTGGCATCGCGACAATCGCAAGCGGCTTGGGCGGCCTTCCGACATTCGTTGCCACCATCGGTGCGCAATACGGCCTCGGGCGTCTACTCGCCTCTCCGCGCTTTGCTCGCTGGCTTGCTCGTGCGCCAAAGAGCAGCTTGAGCCCGGAAGCATATATCGATCGCCTATCGCGCATCGCGCGCTCTGAACCGGCAATCGCCAATGATGTCCTTGGCCTTCAACAGCGGCTCAAGGACAGCCTATCGGGCGGCATGCTTGCACGAGGGGCAGCGGATGAATCCGTCAATAGCGCCCCCGGGATTCAGGTTCAGCAAAACCAGAAAAATCAGGAGGCGCAGTAATGTTCGCACTGCTTGAGGGTAGGTGAAATGCAGCGCCTAAGCAACTCCACGCCGGTATTCTTCGACACGCAGGGCGTCCCGCTCACTGGCGGATATATCTATGTCGGCGCGCCCAACACGGATCCGATCACCAACCCCCTCAATCTGTTTTGGGACAAGGACCTGTCGATACCTGCGGTTCAGCCGCTACGCACGATCGGCGGCCTGATCGTCAATGGTACCATTCCAGCGGCAGTCTTTCTTGCGGAAACGGATTTCTCGCAGACCGTCCTGGATGAGAATGACGTTCAGGTCGAATATTCCCCTTCGGTGTTTTCGGTCACCAGTGGTTTCCAGCCGATAAACTCAGGGCTGACCGCGATATCCGCCCTTGCCACGACGAGCTATGGCCGCGCGCTCCTCACACTGGCCAATCAGGCGGCATTGCAGGCCGCAGTTGGATACACGCCCTTTACCGGAGGTACCGTCACCACCAACATCGTACGCCAAGGTGCCGGCACGCATCTCTATCACAATGACAGCGCCCTCACGAGCGGCCGCGTCTTCGTCACGGCGAAAGGCGCGGCGGATCCAACCTCGATGCCCGGTGACATCTGGTACGAGGTGGAACCATGAGCGGAGTCCGCGCAGTCACCGGGCTTAAGACGTTCGCACGGATTTCCATTCGACGCGCCGTTGGGCTGAAAGCAGTGGCCGGCGGTCATATTCGCAATGGCAGCAATATTCTGAAGGACTTCGCAGGAATCGGTGGCATCGCGGTTGTCGTGTCGCCCGATTATGCCGTGGGCTTCGCGAACAGCCGTTCGGCGGTGCGCATTTCCACCGGCTCGGTAACCGCGACCATCACGGGCGCGGATAATGTGACCTATAGCTGGTCTTCTGGAACGGTATTCGCACCGACCAATCCGACAGCACGGGTGACCGCCTTCAGGACGATCGATCCGGTCGGTTCGGGCGATTCCGTGGAGGAAACATCGGCATGCACGGTCACCGATACGCACGGCAACACCGCCGTTTCCGGTGATGTCAGTCTCTCCGCATCGAATTTCGGGATCTGATGATGGCGCGTTACTCCGACACTCTCCGCGACGACCTTACCCAGGCTCCAATCTCTGGAGCCCATGTTTCGGTGATCGACTATGCGGGCGCTTATGCAACGCTGACCAATGACGATACGTCCCCGCTCGCGAATCCCTTCATTACGAACGAATATGGCGCAGTCGTCTTCAACACGGCGCCAGGCAGGTATACCCTGCAATATCGCTACGGCTCGCGTCTCGTCAGCGAAGCGAGGGATGTGGTGGTTGGAGACCTGATCGCCGCGATCAATCCCTCCCCAGCGAATGCCGGCAAGTTCATCGCCCTCGATGCATCGGGCAATCCCACCTATTCGACCGGCACCGGTGCGGATGCCGGACTGCGCACCGATCTGGCGGCCAGCAATGGCGGCGCGCTGATTGGAATGCCCGGTGGCAAGACACTCGCGCTCGCGGCTCTCCTCAGTCCCCTCGGAGGATTAGCCCTGATCGGCCAAGGCGCGAGCATGGTGCGTCCAGAAGGGCAACTATATCTCGCCAATCAAGTCTCTAGCCCCGGGCACACGATCGCCACCCTAGACAACCTCATTGCCACCGAGGAAGCGGCGCTCGAGTTTGTCGGGAGGCTCTCGAACGGCGCAATTCAGCAGATGTGCGCTCAGTTCGTTCGCTGGGTGAATTCGAACAACAATCCGGCAAACTTCAATGTCGTCTGGGCCATCCATGGCGTTGGTGGTCCTGGCCAGGACAATACCTCCCTCGAGGTCTGGTTCGGCTCAAACTCGGTGCGCGTGTGCCGGGGTGACACCTCCAATATGAGCTGGAACTTCCCAATCCCGAACAACATGTTCGAGGTCTACACGTCCCAGCGCATCGGCTCCTCTCTGATGATCGGGCCCAACCACGGCTATGCGAACAGCATCGGGTTCGGGCTAGAGGTGGAGGGTTTCGCCGCCATCGGAACTGCTTCAGGAGGCGGCATGAGCAACATGATCCAGCTGGGCTATTCAGTCGGCGGATCCACGGGGTTCATCCAGGTCATCGATGGGTTCGGCACCATGTTGAAGCTCGCCATCAACGGTTCCGAAATCACCCTGGGAGCGGCAGGCCAGAAGCTCGGCCTTCTCGGGGCGACTGCGATCGCGAGGCCATCCGCAACTGGATCGCGCGGCGGCAATGCCGCGCTCGCCAGCCTCCTGACCGCCCTCGCCAATCTGGGGGCCGTCACCGACAGCACCACCGCATAGTGAAAGGACTGAAATGAAGCTCAATTGCGATCAGGTTCTGAAGACCCCGAAGGGCGAGCCGATGCTGCTTCCTTCGCAGGTCGAAGGCGGCCCTCCGGAAGTAGCGACTCTCGGCGGTGTGGCCACGCGCGCATGCCTGACCACGCTGCCCAGCGATGCCAACCTTCCCTATCTCCAGAAGGGCGCGATCGGCGGCCTGGGTGAGCGCCTCGACGGCGGCGGAACGATCGAGATCAGCGCGGCCGAGATCGAGACGATCCGCACGAGGGTCAGTACGATCTTTCCACCTCTGGTGGTGAATCGGATCATCGAACTCACGATGCCGAGCGCCAATGCCGATAGCGGCGGGAACTCCCCGCCCCCGCCCCCGCCGCCTGATGCGGACGGAGGCGGCGACTAAGCCATGTGGCAGATGGGCCTTGCATTGCTGATGCTTTGCGGAGCTGCGGCGGTCTTTCGGGACCGCTGCATTTTCGGGGTGTCCGTGGTTTTGCTGGCCAACTGGATCGCAAACACTGCGTTCGTTCGCGCCACCGGGGATGTCGATCCATGGGGGATATTTCTCGGCGTAGATTATGTCTCCGGCGTGTTCACCGTCGCGGGCATAGGATTCATCAGCGGCCGATTCACCTTCGGGTCTGCCGCAATTGCCCTGAGCTACGCAGTCGAGTGCATCATACACGCCGCATACGGCCTGTCGGATCAGGGCCCATGGGCACAATACCGCTATTGGTGGGCGACATTCGATATCGCGGTTGGCCAGATCCTCTTTGTCTTGGGGTGGGGCATCTATGAGCGCGTTAGGCGCGCTACTCGCGCTCGGCGCCGCCTTCCATCTTATTCGTCTGGCCCTGCATGCGGTGAAATTCCCGCGAAGCCGAAGGAACCGTGAGAATGGTCCTTCCTAGCTCGGTTGCTCCGATCGCGGTCAAATCAACAACTGGGGTTTTCACCGCAACAGGCGTGTGGGGGCTTCTCGTAACCTTCACCAGCATCCTGATCGTGGCTGTCGTGGCATATATCCGGATCATGCCCAGGCTCAAGGAGCTGGAAAACACCAACAACGCCGGCCTCCGCCGGGAATTCATCGACGAGATGGCGGCGCTGCGCACCGAAGCAACAGCCTTACGCGGAGAGGTCAATTCTCTGCGTGATCAGGTACGGCGCCGCGATGACAAGATAGACCTGCTCCGCCAGGAAATTCATGAACTTCACGGGGTGATCGACGGCATGCGTCGGGAGAATCAAGCCGCCCAAATCAGCGGACAGCGCGCGATCCGTCAGCATCTGGAATCCCTTCCGCAATCAGGAGCGGCAGAATGACCAAATCCGATGATGATTTCGTGCGCCTGTTCCAAGAGCGTGCTGGCTTAAACATCGATGGCTTTGCCGGGGTCGACACAATCTCGGCGCTCGATAAGGTGCTTCCCCCGAAACTGGGCACACCCGCCACATTCGCCGCGGCAATTCCCGATGGCTATTGGCCAATGCTGTCCAAAATCGAAAGTGCCGATCGTGCCTATGTTAAGGCCGCTACATCGAGCGCGTCTGGCCTCTACCAGTTCACCAAATCGACTTGGATCGGCGAAGGTGGCAGTTGGGGTGCCGATTCAGCCCGGGCGTTCGGAGGGCTCAAGCCTCCGGTGAGCGAGCAACTTGCGCGAGTGAAAAGCCTGACCGCGAAGAATGCGGCATACCTCACCGGCAAAGCTATTCCGATCAACATGGCCTCTCTCTACGCCGCGCACTTCTTGGGATCCGTTACTGCAGCACGCGTGATTGGCGCCGACGTACACGCTCGAGCCGATCTCATCGCCGGGGAACCCGCGACCAAGGCCAACGAGACGATCTTGCGGGGTAAGTCTGTCGGCCAATTCCTGACGTGGCTTCATGACAAGACCGGAGATTGGGCACGATGAGCATTCGTCCACCTGACGCCAGAGGCTGGATCGGTATCGGCGGCTTTGCCCTTACCGTCATGGTGCTGTGGATGCTCGCTGCCTTCCCCGAGCTGCGTCACGACGAATTCTTCAAGACGATCGCCACGGCCATCATCGTCACGGGCTTCATCAACGGACCTCTCTCGTGGGCCTATGGCGCGACGAAGAGCGGCGGCGAACTGGCTGACCGTAACGCCGAGATTGTTGCCCAGAAAGCCTCAGGAGACGCGAAATGAAATACCTTCCCCTCGCCTTCCTCGCGCTCGCTGGTTGCTCCGACAAGCAGCTGTCCAGCGCGATCGAGCAACATCGTTCCTATGTCTGCTCTCATACCATCGCGGTCACTGCCGCAGCCAATGCGGTGATCGAGAATGCAACGAGCATCAGGGATGAGAACGTGCGGAGCGCAGCCGTGGCGGTGGCGAAATCGGACCTCGCGATTGTGGAGAGCTGCGCGACGTCGTGATGTTGCTTAGCCTAGGAAGCCTACTTCTGCCCGATTCCAACAACCGCTTTGGGTTACGTTAGGGTTGCGACCCCTTCGACACGCGCCAATCCGCGTTGCTAAGCGAAGAAGACGCTTCCTTATATAGCCGATCAATCATCATGCTCAACTCTCTGTTCTCTTCCTTCGCGCGAGGAGTATCATTCAGCACTTTTCCGTACCGAATCTGCATCGCTAGCCTCTATGTTCAGGAGGCGCGGGAAGCGGCATCCAGTGCGTGGGCCAGTTATCTGCATGTGCCGATTGCCCATAAGGGCCCAAGAGGATCGTTCCCAGTCCATCACCGTTCCCTAAAGGCTGATCGATTTTCTCAGTCGTGGTCATGGACCGTCTTCCCAAACAGCTGGCGCAGATCGTCCTTAAAGTAATCCCATCTAGTGCCAGGATGGCCGGGCCACCCGCATTCAACTGCACGGGACCTTGCATATGCTATTGTATCTGGCGTAATTTCATCCACACCGAAAGACACCTCTCGGCTTCCGCCATCGCGCGTTCGCCACTTGTAGCCGATGCTCGGCACCATGAACTGAGTTTTGCGGATCGGATCATACATCACATCGGGCATGCTCTACGTCCTCCCTCTCTAAACCAGTTTCTGTAGAGTTGGCGATCATCACTTCACGTATCTGGCGCGCAACCAGCCCAAGACGTTGAGCAAATTCACCTCGGGAAATAGGCCAAGTATCAGGCAGCTCTAGCTCGCCCCGCCAGACCATGCGCGCTTGCCGCTCCAATCCATCGGCAACTGCGAGCATGTCGGTCATCCTTCCTTCTCCTCTGGTGAGTTGGAGAGGGCGCGGATCGCGCGGACGAAGCGCTCGACCAGCGCGATCACCCGCAGGCGGATTTCGGCGGACTCCTCCGGTTCCTCGTCCCAGCGATATTCCACGGCATAGAGAAGCTCGCCGAGCTCGTAGGCGTCATCGGCACGCGAGGTGCTGAAACCGCACTCTTCGTAATGCGCCAGTTCCTCGCGAACGCCGTAGTCGGTGAGCGAGACATCGAGGCGAGTGCCGCAACTGGCACAGAAGCAGAAATGCTCCTCCTCCGTCCGCCAGCCCCCATCGAGGATGTAATCTTCCCCGCGCTTGCGATCGCGCCGCCGCAGGTTGCGGACCTTGTAGTATCCGCAATCGGTGCACCACTCCGTGCCCAGGTCCCCGTCAGGCGTGGAGATCCATCGTGGATAGGGCAACCGAGTATCCGGGATAAGCGGTGCGAGGCGCTCCCTCAGCGCGCTCACCGCGGCGACATACTCGCCCATCATGCCTCCACCGCCTTCCCGGCGGCCGGCGCGCATGCGGCGCTGGTCCACGGGTTATAGTCGTCATAGGCAGGAGGCTGGTCCCCCTTGGCGCCGTGCCATTCCCCGTTGCCTTGGAGAGTGAAGGACCAGCCCTCCATTCTCGGGCACCAATCATCCGGCCGGCGCGTCGTGGCGCCAATCACGCAAGGAAAGAGGGATGGAATGCCGTCCACCATCACGGTGATGCTCGCGGGCACCATGTCGCCGCTGGCCTTGCCGCAAGCGGCGCGATCGGCGTCATCGATACTCTGGGCGGCGCGGCTGAACGCGGCGGAGAAGCAAACGAGCAGACGCGCGTTGCTATCGTTGCGGCGCTCGTTGGCTTCGAACGCGAAGGCCTCAGCCAAGGCGCGGAGCGTGCGGATCTGCTGGAGCATCAGCGCACCGCGCCGGCAGAGATAGCCGCCAAAAGGTTGGACAACGCTCGTGCGGGACGCCGCAGGATTGCGTCGGAGTTCAGGGTAGGTTGGACAACCCTAAGTCGTTGATTCTGCCGGTTCCCGGCACTCCGTCCCCGGGCACCACTATTTTCGCTAAGCATCTGAACTTCCCTCGCTTTCGCTAGGTTGGACAACGGCCAGGGGGCCAAGGTTGGACATCGCGCGGTCCGCGAGCCGGGTACGGTCCGCCCGGGCGCGATAGTAGGCGAACGTCGAATCTTTCTTGTGCCCGGTCACCGCCTTGCCCTCGGCATCGGTCGCGCCGGTCTCCGCGAGCTGCCGGGACAGGGCCTTTCGCAGGCCATGCAGCGAGCAGTGCGGAAGGCCCGCCTCATCGAACCACTTGCGCGCCCGGTTGCCAAGGCCAGCCACCGAGAACGGCTTCCCGAACTGAGTCGTGATCAGGAACCGGAACGGAGCCGCCGGCATCGCGTCGATCGCCGCCTTCGTCGTCGCCAGCATCAGGACCGAAGCGTCATTGTTGCCCTTCGCGTGGTCGACATAGATCCGACCACCCTTGATGTGATCGCGCTCGATTATGGCGAGGTTGCAGCGCCGCCCGGCGGTGTTGAGCGCGATCTCAAGGGTTAGGCGCGCCATCGTGCCCAGGGCGTGCGTGGCCCGGTACTGCTCGATCTCAGCATCGGTGACATCGTGGAAGCCTTCGCCTTCCTCGTATTTCTCGGTCAGGCGGGCGGGGTTATCGGTGCGCCACTGGAGGCGGATAGCGTGATCCATTAGGCCGCCCAGGATCTTTCGCAGCTCGTTCGCCGCGGCGGGGGTCGCTGCCATCTTGCCGAACACGTTGTCCAACCAGGCGACGGTCACGTCTTTGGCGGGCCGAGCTCCATAGCGGCGCTTCTTGCTGTCCACCCGCTCCGCGAACCGTTCGAGGATGCGGGCCTGCTTGTATTGGGTCCGGGCGCCCTTCTTCTTCCAGACAACCGATTTCTTCCAGCGCATGATCAGGTCATCGACCGAGCGCGCGACGATGGAATGGACGGTTTCAGCGGTCCCAGCTTCGACGGCGCCGCCAGCGAGAATATCCGCATAGGACCGATGGAATTCTACCGACCCGGGGTCTCCCTTCAGATACGCGCTCTTCCAGCCCTTCCGGCGGAAGCGATAGCGAATCTTGCCATGGCGATCGGGAAACGCAGTCACATTGGCGGGCAGGTCAGACATCATCGTCGCTCCATTTCTCGGAGCCCTCTGCCGGGGGCACCGATTCGCCGATGATGATCTCTATCCGTCGCGCCTCCAAGTCGAAGACCACGCGCGCAGGCAGACCGGTCGCAGCGGCCGCTTTGGTCGCCTTCTCCATGTCAGCCTGGGTTATGCGTGCTGGCGCGGTCATCTCTTCCTCAACTGCGTGCCGCTGCTCTCCCGCGCTGGTCACCCCCGTTGCGGCTGGTCAGGCCGCGCCCTTCTGAGGTTGGGCACCATCCCCGGGATCACACCGGGGACCGGATCAGCTGGGCGGCTCGATGATCACCACCGTGGGCCTCGGACCTCCCAGGTGCTTGATCGCAGCATCGATAGCGCGACCGGGGGTCTCCGCATCCGCGTGGCGCAGACCGGTCACGCCGATCGACCAGTGGTAGAAGCCGGCGCAGGTCGGCCAAATGTGGATGCGCGGGCGGTTGTCGGCGCGGGAGAGCTGGCGGTTCATTCGCCATCGCCCTTGGCGGGGGCATCATAGTCGTACCGGTAGCCCTTGGAGACGCGGCGAAACTTCTCCTGCGTCATCATCCGTAGCGCGGGCTTGCCCAGCGGCTTGCCGTCCGGGTCGACCCAGGTTCGGGTATAGAAAACTCGCGTCGGATACCGCCCCGGTTTGAAGGTAGCGACCGCGGTGAGGATCATCAGGCCCTCACCGTCCGCCCATGCCGACTGGCATTCGGCATCCTCTTCAAAGGTGACGCCAGGCTTCCAGCGCCAAGCATCGACCATGCTATGGGTAGCGAAGTCATATTCCTCGCACGCCTCGCGGACGAACGGATAACAGAGCCGGAACTCCGTACCATCGGGGAACTCGCTCATAGCTTCTCCGCCTCCTCGACGGTGATGGTCAGCTGAGAGGCAATGTCGACACCGAGGATTTGCTCAATTTTCTCAAACAGTTCTATGAACCGCCACATGAGGTAGCAGCGACCGATCGCTTCGGCCGAGACGATCACGAGAGCGACCCAATGCCAGCCAATGGCGCTGAGAATGACGGCGAGTGCGATAACCCCGAGGGTATTGAGAATGTAGTGCATCACCTTCCCTCCTCCGCATCGAGTTCGTCACAATCGATCTCGCGGATAGGAATCCCCAATGCGACCGCCATTCGATAGGCTCGATCTCCCTCCATGATCTCGTGCACTCCACGGCAGTGGATGTTCAGCCCGGTGATCGTGCCCTTATGGCATTGGAAGTGGATGTCATCGCGCAGGCAATCCGCTACCAGCTGCGCCGCACGCTCGCCGGAAACGATCCGGTTTCGTGTCGTGAGGCATTGGCCGCACCAGCGCGCGGCTACGAGGAGTTCCGCCACTAGATCTGCTCCTTCGCGTCGACCAGGACACGCGCGCGCAAGCAGTCTTCAAACCGAGCTGCCCGACGCACTTTTCTGGGGGGCATGCCATGCTGCTGCGCCACATTTTCCATTTCATCTGCAAGCGCCGCGAACGGCCGCAAAGCCTCCTCTAGCGCCTTCTCCCGGGGCGACGGGGAAAGAGGAGTGGGGGCGAGATGTTTCCGCCAGAAGAAGGCGCCTCGCTCTGTCGGATGCGTATCGCCGAAACCCACCTCAGGATGGCCAGGCCAATGATCCTCGCCGCGCAGGAAAGCGATCAGCCAGTTTGGCACGGGCGTCACCTCCACCGAATCTTCTGTCGGGGGAACCTCTGGCAACACTTCCGCGCCCGCATAGGTGATGTCATCCGCAGCTAACGGCGGAGGTGGAGCGGCGGAGACGGCCGCGCTCCACAGCGCAACGAAATCGCCGGTGCCGACTTCGCGCGCCTTGTCGGCCATCGCGGAGAGCATCTCCCAGGTTAGGGAAACAGGAACAAGGACGTGGATGGAGGTCATGGCAGTTTCTCCAGGTTCCAGCCATAACGAAGCGTGATCGTGTAGATCAGTCCGTCATGCTCGATCATGCACGGTAGTCTTCCGCCGGCCATGAAGTAGCGCCTGCATGCTGCGACAGCATCGGGAACACTATCGAAAAAGCTCGGACCGTCCTTGTGGTGGTCGTGGAGCGTAATCACTTCCTCTCTCCCTGTTCCCGCATTTCGCAGTTCATCACCGAAGAAGTGCCGATGCGATGAGCCTGGGCCCACGCACCAAGCGCGAGAACTGCCGGATAGGATAGGGCGACGATGAGGGCCGGAATGGGTCTCATCACTCTTCCTCCCCCTGTTCTTGGGGTTCGGAGATGGTGGCGCGATCCAAGCGCTCAATTTCTGCGATGATCAGCGCGGCAGCGCGCACCAAATTGCGCCTACGATCCTTGGGCTTCCACCAGCAGATATGCCACGGCCAGCGGAGGCCGATAGGGGTGCAGCCGGTTGCCTGCTGTTCCCAATTATGGCCATAGGTCAGATACGCAGAGGCGGCGGCGCACAATTCCCCGTTTGTATAAACGTCATCGAACTCAGGCCGGCGATCTTCCTCAGCAATCTGACGGCAGCGTTCGGCAATGACATTGGTGATTGCCCGCTCCTCCCGCCACGCGTCTTCGCTGGGGAGGAGGGCAAGGATGGCGGCGTCGGCCTTGGCGAGGGCCTCTCGTGCGCGACGAGGGGAATAACCCACTCCTCCGCCGAAGCTAGTCGGATCGATGATCCGTGCCAACGCCTCCCGCTCCGGCCTCCGCTGCGGGGTGGCGAGGGCAGACGGTGCAGCGCGCATATCGGCTTCGGGGTTTTCTTGCCGCCACGCCGTGCCAATACCGTGCGTAGGGCAATCCTCGTTCTGGCCAAAAGCCACTTCGCAGATGCATACCCCCGCCGCCTCCCGCTCCGGCCTCCGCTGCGGGGTGGCGCCGGCGCAGACTTCCAGCGCCTCCCGTATCGTTGCGTCTTCCGCCCAGCGATACGGTCCAGGATCGCTGCCGTCATCGACACGGCCTGCGCGCGCAGCAAATTCCGCCAGTTCGGTGCCCTCGTAGATGCCGGTCTTTCGCCACGAGAGGATTTCGTCGCAGCGCTTTGCCAGCGATCCTGCCGCCTCGCGCTCCTGACGGGGCTTGACGAGGGCCGGGCTGTCCGGGCGCGGGCTATAGTGCCCTTGATAGGTGTACTGGTCCCAAGCCTTACAATGAGGACAGTTCGGCCGCTGCTCGCCGTGATACTGGAACTCGGTCATGCAGGCGGTGCAATGCCACAGGCCATCGACCTGCTTTGCTTCTAGCGCGACCACAGTATCGCGCAGGAACATCTCACTCCGGATGGTGCCGCTCGGGTCGGCGTCCGTCTCGATGTACATGATATAGCGCTTCACCGGGTCCGGCAGAGCATCCCACATTGCGCGATCGATGCGAGGGCGTTCCCCCTCCCCCGGCTGCGCGGCGCGGAAGGCGAGCGAAGTGAAGTCACCGCCCCGAATGGCGATAGCATCATCGTCGCCCCACGATCCGACGAGAAAGTTTGACCAACGATATGCGCCCGGCGCTAGGTGCGAGGGGGCGTCGATCTCGAAGTTGTCTTCCCAATGCGGCTCGATTGCGAAGGCATTCCAATCCGATGAGTAGTCCAGAACCCACACGTTGCCCTTGTTATCTACGGCGATGTCGAACCAGCCCATATTGGGCCGTTCCTCGCGCGCCTGCTGTTCGAGGTCGATTTCCTTGTACGGGCAAAGCTCGTTGCGAGGCGGCCTGTGCCGGCCCATGCAGCCATAGCAGAGGGTGGCGTAGGGATTGCCGGTGGCAGCGCCTTCCAGATCGCGCCGCCATTCGCGTTCCTTCCTCTCCCGCGCCGCTTCGGTGCTCTCGGTGATCACTTGACTTCCTCCCATCTATTCCATTCCGCGATATTGACCACGAAAGGAGCGCAACCCTGCGCATTTTCCGCGCGGAAAATGAGCGTGCCGATGCGGACATCGACTTCGCAGTCGAACAGCGCGGTGCGGATATCGTGCCAGCGCCTCATTCACCGCACCCCTGCCCGACCAGCTCGCCATTGGCGCCGTCGAAGCGCCATTCCCGCTCAATGGTTCGATCCCAGAGCGTCGGATTGGCGAACACGGCATCGCGATCCGGCCAATCATCGGTCTTGAACGGCTGCACGTCCTGGAGAAATTCTTCCGCCGCAGGCATGTTCTCTTTGCGCGCCTTGGCGATGGCTGCTTCCCAGTCGAGCATGGCGACATGCGGATAGAAGTTCGCGAGGCCGCATCCTCCGTCCTTGGCGTCGCTCAGGGCTCTTCGCAGGAAAGTAGTGGTGTTGCAGCGCGGGCACGGAATATCGCCGCCATTCGTGAGGAATTCACCATCGCCGCTATCCGCGTCCCAGAGTTCGCCATCGATGCAAATGCTATCCGGATAGCCCGCGCCGAACTCATAGCCCTGATATTGACAGCCGCTCATGCCAGGTGCCCCCGAAAGCTGCCCTTCCTTCCCTGCACCACCGCAACAGGCTGCGTGCAGTTACCAAGGACGAGATGTCCTCCGCGCTTGTTGGTGCGCGTGATGTGGATGGGCTCGTAGCCGCGCTTGGCGAGGTAATCCCGGTAGGAACGCGGGGGCGTGTTGAGGTGTGAGGTTCTCATGCCGCATCCCTCTTCGGGATGCGCCATTCAGTTGGGCACACTAGGGCGCCAGCTGGCATATCAAAAATTCCGAAGCCGCTCGCGTCAGGAGTGTGTACCGACGTAAAGAATGTGTCGTCCGGATGAATGCCACGCTCAGTCTGATATCCTCGCGTGGCGAGAACCGGGCTCTTCATCGCCGGGTTGCGCACCTCAACCACTGTTTGCCATGGTGCGGTTACGATTGGCTGCCACTCTGCCATCACGCCCTCACCTTCTGCGCTTCCGCGCCGGCCTTGATGAAATGACCCTTGGCATCACGCGCTGGCTTCCAGCGGGCGAGTTCCCGATTGGCTTGGTCGAGCTCGCGCTTGTAGGCATCACGCCGACCACGCTGCTTGTCAGCCTCGATGAATTGTTTGTCGTAGTTCGAACGCCAGATATCGATGTCGGCGTCCTTCGCGGCGACGATTGCATCATGCGTGCTGGTGAGCATGAACGGGTTCCTGAACTTGAACATGTCAGTCGTCTCCTGTGGTGGAAGGGGGTTAGGCGGCGCGCTGCTGACTCGGCCCGGACCAGCGAACATCGTGCTTGGCGCCGAACGCGTAGATCAGCTCAACCAGCGCGGAGAATTGGGCGACCGTGAGCGTCGAGGACCGCATGCCAACGGGGAACATGCCCTGCCCTTCCAATTCTGGAAGGAAGCGCATCTCCGTCCCAAGCGCGTTCATGAAGCGGTGCTTGATGTCCTCGGTCGAGTAGGTCTCGAAGCCTGGAACCTGCTTCTGGATATCGGTCAGCATCGGCCAGAGCTTGCGGTTCTGGATGTCGCGCCGCGTCTCGGCCGCGATCTTGACGACATAGCCTTCGTCGGCACCATCGATCAGTCGCTTGGCATACGCGCGCTGGCTCGGGCCGACGAGGCGGACAGTGTGAACCGTCATAGTCCCCGCTCCTTCATTGCTTGCTTGATCTGCTGGCGACGCGGGCTGGCCTGGATGAAGGCCGAGATCAGTGCCTCGTAGTCGATGCCATTCCAGAAGGTGCGCTCGCCGACATTGTGCTGAGCGGTCCCGTCTCCAGTATGGCAGTCGTGACAAAGGCTCACACCGCGCCAATCGTCGGGTTTCTGGCCCATGCCAGCACCGGAGCCCAACCGAACGTGCGCGAACTCAATCGCCGCGGTAGAACCGCACTTGCAGCAAGCGTGCGACCGGACGAAATCGCGGTGCGCCTGCGACTTCCAGCGCGTGGCTCGCTTGAGCTTTTTCGGGATGCGCGGCGGCAGCATCAGAAGGACTCCTCGCCCCAGCCATCATCGCCGCCCCAATCGTCGTGATCGGAGCCGGGATTGCTCTGGCTGTGGTTGTTGCCGGCCCCCTGCCCGCGCTGATCGCGCTGGCCGCCTTGGTCGTTGTTCACGCCGTCGAGCAGAACCAGCTTGCCGCCAAAGCCCTGCAGCACGACCTCGGTGCTATACCGGTCCTGGCCATGCTGATCCTGCCACTTCCGGGTCGCGAGCGAGCCCTCGATGTAGACCTTGCTGCCCTTGCGAAGGTATTTCTCGGCGACACCGCAAAGGCCTTCGTTGAACACCTTCACGGTGTGCCACTCGACCTTTTCCTTGCGCTCGCCCGAGTTGCGATCCTTCCACGTCTCGGACGTGGCGATGCGCATCTCCACGACCTTGCCACCGTTCTGGAAGGTGCGGCTCTCCGGATCGCGGCCGAGATTGCCGACCAGGATTACCTTGTTGACGCTGCCCGACATCAGACCACTTTCTCTTCGGTCATCGTGAACCCCGGCACACCGCGAACGCGGGTCGCCTCGTTGCGGCAGGCGCGGTCGGCGTAGCGCTGGATCAACGCCTTGAACTCCGCCATGAATTCCGGGTCCTGCTTGAAGTGCCCATAGGCGCGAGCCCAAGCATCCGGCGCGTCCTCGATCACCGCCTTGTGGACAGTGCGCAGCGACATCGCGCGAAAGCCATCCCCGCCGCCGGCCTGGACCTTCTCTTTGGACACGGTCTTGGCAGCGCCGATCAGATCCATCGCTGCGGCGAGCTTGTCCTCCGCGCGATCGATGACAGCGAGGTCGGTGCTTTCCTTTGCTTCCTCGCGAGCGGCGGCCGCTTCCTGTGCTGCGGCGAGCGCGGCATCGGCCGCCGCTTTCTCGCGGGCGCGCCTGTCCTCGTCGAGCTTGCGCAGCCATCCAGCGGAGAGGTTGCCGGTCGCCTTGATCGCCTTGGTGAGCGATCCGGGCTTGATCGTCTTCAGCCCTTCCTTCGCCGTGAAGGCGTTCTGCCACGTCGCGATTTCGGTGATCGCGTCGTTGTGCGGCTTCTTCTCTTTTCCAGCTTCGGCATCGACCAGACCAACGGCCTGCTGCAACTGCCGGTACAGGCGTCCGACCGCATCGGCCTGCCCCTGATCGACGAGCGCGACACCATCCGCCCAGTTGCCTGCCTCGCTCAGCAGGTCGCCGACATGCGCCTCGATCGCGGCGCGACCGGTAAGTTGGGGCGCGGGTTCATCCGCCGGCGGGCTGTTGCCGCCGATGACTGCGCGCGGGTTCTCGTCATCGTTGCTGGCGTCGGCCGCGAACTTGTCGACGTGCGCCTGCAACGCCTCGATCTCGGCGGTGCGGGTCGGTGCCTCGCGACGCAACTTGTTGAGCGCATTGTTGGCGTAGGTGAACGGCATCGTGTCGATTTCGACCGCGCCCTTGCTGGACTGGTACATCATCGTTTCGGTCCCTTTCAGTAAGGAATGTCGTCGTCAGTCAGCATGTCGCTGGCCTGAGGGTTTGGCTTTTCAGCCTTGTCGGCCTTGGTGCGGGCGATCCGGCCATTGAGGGCCTTCTTCGCGACCTCGAAGCGCGCCGCCGGCAGTTCAGGCAGCGTGTTGCACTTGAGGTATTCGACGAATGCTTCCTCGCTGGAATCGGCTTCCTTGATCAGCCGCCGGAGTTCAGCACACTGCGAGGCGCTGATGCATTTTGCGTCAGGCTCAGCTGCCGCCTCGGCATCGAGGTGCAGGTCGCCCTTGTGCCAGAGGTCGAGAGCCATGCCGAAGCGCATGCCGGCGTTGCGGATGGCGTCACCGATGATCTCCTTGATCGCATCACCACCGGTCTTGCCGTCTGCACTGCCGAAGCCGTATCGGCTGACACCATCGACGGTGAGCTTGATCCACATGCCGCCCGGAGCGACTGGCAGGCCGAGCGATGCGGGGTCCGCCACCGGCTCCCAGGTCCACCGAATATCAGCATCGAGCAGCCGGTCGGTCGCGGCAGCGTGGCCGACATAATCCAGATGCACCGCGTCCTTGTGATGGGCGCCGCCGCAGAGCTTGCATTCCCAGACCATGCAGCCCTGAATACGGTTCTTGCGCTCGTCGCTCTGCTTGCGGCTCTCCTTGGGGAGCTTGCTGATCTGATGTTCGGGGAACGGCTCACGGAGCTTTTCCAGTCCGGAAACCTCGATCTTGGCGGGTGCGTTCATGGTCTTCTTCCCTGAGACGGGCGCATCGGCTTCCGCCCTGTTGCGCTCGAGGATTTCTCCAACGGTGGGTGCGATGGTCTCGGTCATAGCCCCTTCACCCACCGCGCCTGATCCCAGCGCTTGATGATCTTGCCTGGGGCGGCCTGGGCGCGATCCCGCGCGCCGACCACGGTCACGACGGCGATGTCGCCCCCTTCACCCGGGCCCAAGATCAGCTTGGCGCCGAAACCAGTGATGACGGCGGTGCAGCCGAAGCCGGCGGCGGTTGCGATTGCGCGCTCCGACAAGCCGATTTCGGCCCGCGCCTGTTCGATCGTGAAGTGCGGCGCGATACGCTCGACGTACCGCTGTGCGGCATAGGCGGTTATGATCATACCGACACCTGCGGAGCTGCGGGGAGCGGACGCCAGTGGGTGGGCATGAAGGCCGACACCATGCCGTCCATTTCGAACATGACCCACCGGTCGGCGCTCTCCCACGGGATGCCAGCGGTATTTTCATAGTACCCTACCGAAACCGGTAGTTCGGCACGCGCGCAGTAAAGCTGGACTAGCGTCCCATCCCTCGGCGCCGTCGCAATATCCTGCCAGCCATCGGCGCGGGTGTTCCATGCCTTCACGGCATCTGCCTCGGTGGCCTCAATCGGCCCCGATGCCCCGCACGTGGTGCCATCACAATCGACTGACCAGCGCCACTTCGACATTGAGTTGTCGCGGTAAAGGATTGTGCTATTTGCGCCGCAGAACGGGCACGACTTGAGTTCGTCGGTCATCCGAGCCTCCGTGCGATCGCTTCCGCATCCTGCCCCGTCGCCTCGACCAGCAAATCGCAGTAGATCTGCCGCGGGTTGAGGTACGCTGCCTCAGCGTCGTGGAAGGCCTGGTCGCCGGTGAATGGGCTCGCCGCGAGCGCGTTGAACTTCGTCATCGCGGTATCCAGGCGCAGGCCGGCGAGGGTCAGCGGGTGCGCGACATCCGGCAGCGGATGGGACACGGCTGCGCCGAGCATGCGGGCGTGGCGGGCGGCGCTCATGCCGCATCCTCTTCGGCCAAAGTTTCTGCGAGGCAGCGATCCGCGCGGTCGAGTTCAGGGAGTAAATCCCTCAACTCAGGCAGCGTTTCGTATGGGGTAATATGATCCCTCACGACTGCATCGATCAGATCATAGGCATCGGCTAGACGCTTATCGGCCCACTGCGAGAAGTGACGCCCGCTCATGCTTCACCTCGCGCTTTGGCGATGGCGGCATTCGCGTTGTTGCAAATCCGCTCGGCAACGTCCTTGCTCGAAACCGGCAACGCCGGGTTCATCGTGGCGAGATAGTCGCCGATATGGTCGCCATAGACGTCCCAAATCCTTGGGGCTCCGTACTCGCGGCGAACCACGCGAAACGGCCCCGGCGTATGCTGCGCGCCCATCACGCCGCCACCTTCACGGCAGCAGCCAGCTGCGCACGAACCGCAGCCACGCGCTCGTCGGTCTGGTAAGCCGGGGTCAGCCCAGTCTCGATCCAGAGCGCCGCAGCGCGGTCAGCCGCTTCCCGCGTCCCATACCGTGCAGTCGGGATCGTGCGGGCCGAGTGGTTGATGAAGCCGTAGCCGCCGATCGACTGACCGACGATGCGAAGCGCCCAGTTGGCGGGCTGCGATAGCCACGACTTGTCGTACTCGACCGTGGCGGAGCGCGGCAACCTAGGCTGTGCGTTGATGACCTGAGTGTCGGACATCTTGGTTCTCCAAGAAAAACTGACTTCATCCTCGCCGTGCCGCAGGGGGGGGCGTGCGGCACGGTCCGGGGAGGTCAGGCCTCCACCAGCATGCCGTCGCGGGCGGCGTACCAAGTGTCGGCCTTGATGCCGCCCTGGCCGATCATCGCGGCGTGCACGCCGATCAGTTTTCCGTATCGGTCGTACTCGCCGACCACGATTGCGCTTCCCTCGGCGGCCTTGGCTTTGCTGCCTACGCCCGCTGCGAGGGCAATGCTGTTCTTCCCGTTCGCGACCGACGTGCTGTAGTCGCCGCTGGTCGCCGACGTGCTGTAGTCGCCGCTGGTCGCCGACGTGCTGGAGTAGCCGCTGGTCGCCGACGTGCTGGAGTAGCCGCTGGTCGCCGACGTGCTGGAGTTGCCGCTGGTCGCCGACGTGCTGGAGTTGCCGCTGGTCGCCGACGTGCTGGAGT
>OFIS01000277.1_pt1 | contig 41641 bp, 29 predicted proteins | sample 1775071 | NCBI WGS metagenome assembly OFIS01 (sample SAMN08195774, study PRJEB24354) | sludge metagenome | isolation source: sludge from phenol fed wastewater aerobic bioreactor C | place: India: Nagpur | collected 2016-09-17
TGCCGTGGAATACCCATGACCAGGATTTAGCCATGAATCTGGCTGCCTCGGAATAATGGGGTAGATGCACCGCTTACGCAGATGCGGTATGAGGCGCTGACGGGGTGGAAGGCACCAGCGGTGGGCGGTCCTGGCAGAGCCCAACTCAGTGCAGACCATCGAATGAGTGACCAAAACGCCCGGCAACAGATCAGCCGCGAACTCGGGCATGAAAGACTGAGAGTGACATCGATCTATCTGGGAGCCTGAGATTGGCTGGGCACCAACACCACCCAGACCTCTAATGTCTCTTTGCAAAGACCCGGACTCTGGAGTGCTGAATCAACCATAATCTATTGATTTTTAATGTTTTTAATCGAACTCTCTCTGCAGTTCTCTAATTTTTCTTTGCAATTCTCTCTGTCAGCCGCCAGCAAGAAGCCGTGTCCGAGCCGGTGTTGACGATCACCCCACGACGGCGCAGCCCGGTCAGCAGGCCACTGATCTTGTTGTACTTCTGCTTGTCATCCAGCGCATCGCTCAGCTTGTCCATCAGCAACTGGTTGATCTCGGCACGGTTGGCCTGACCGAACTTCTCCAGATAGTCGGTCAGCAACTTGGCGTAGAAGGCGTCGTCCTGCGCCCGGGTGCGGATGTAGTCGGCCTTGTTCGCCGTCGCCTCGGCCACGGCGGCGGATACGTGGAAGTTGGGCTTGCGCCCTTCGATCAGCTTGCTGCGCCGCAGACGGGTGGCCGCTTCGTCTGGAATAGGGAGTTTTTTCTGCACACGGTCCAGCGCCAGCACATCCGCCAGTGGCAGGTCGGTCTTCTGAATCAACAAACGGCTGTAGGCAGGGTCCACCACGCCACCGTAGACCGTCAGCTTGACCGCATCCGGCTCGCTCAAGTCGTAGTCAGGAAGAGGGAAGTAGCGCCTGGCCTGCCCTGCATAGATCGAGTGGATGCCGTAGCCCATGGTGTCGATCATGTTCAGCTCAACCATCGCCTGGGCCAGCGCCGGATTGCGGTAGCGGCGCGGGGTCTTGTCACCCTGGATGTATTCGTCCGGCTGGCCTTCGAAGAAGCTGCCTTCATTCTCGAACACCAGCCGGTCCGGCAACTCAGTCACCACCACGCGACCATTGCGGGTGTAGTCCTGATGGGCAATGCTGTTGTGCAGGGCTTCCAGCACGATCTTCTGGTCGTACTTGGAGACTTCAATCGGCAACAACTCATCATGCGGCAGCAATCGAAGCTGGATGTTGCGGATGCGCTGGTACAAGCGCGTCGTACTCAACAGGAATGGCGGGCTGAAATGCTCGTAGGCCCGCTCTGGGCCTTCCAGCTTCCAGGTCAGTTGTGCCGGATAGGGAGACAGGCGCCAGATCGATTCAGCCTTGCCCAACAGCAACAGTGCGGCACGGGTGATCTGGCCGTCCTGTGTCACGCGGGCACGGTCGAGGAAGGTGGCCAACGACCAGCTTTCCACCTCACCAAGCTGAAAGCGGTTGGCGTACTTCTGCGCGAAAGACTCACGCGCCTTGCGCACAGCCGCCTCGTCCAGATCATCCAGCGTGGCACCGGGGATCACCTGCGCCGTCCAATCCTGCGCCAGGGTCTGGCGGCGGATTTCATCCAGCTTATCGAGCCCCAGCGAGGTCAGGCTTTCGCCAGCACGTGCGTGGTAGTGACCTTTCCATGCAATCGGGATGCCCCGTGGTGCCGCGGGTATCTCGAACAGCAGCACGCGGCCATCGGTATGGGCCAATTCGTGGATGTCACGGAAGGTGATGCGAGGCTCGGCATTTTCGGCAATCTGCATCTTGAGCGAATGCAGGCGCTCCGCTTGTAGGCGGTAGTCCGTGCCGACCACACGACGGGTCTTGTTGTTCACACCGAACACCAGCCAGCCGCAATCAGCGCCACGCAGGTTGGCTTCGTTCGCCAGCGCGGAGAAATACTTTCCGATGTCGTCGGTGCTGTAGTCGTTGCCCGCCTGCTTGAACTCCACCACCTCGTTTTCCCAGGTGGCGATCAGGCTGTGCAGCAATTGGGATAGATCTGGTTGCGTCATCGTTGCGCCTCCAGCAGTACCTGCTCAAGACGATCTATCAGCTTCTTGGCGCGGCGCACTTCCTCTTCGTAGAGTGGTGTGGCGCTGCCGTGAGATGCGGGGTTCAGCACGCGCTCGGTCATCTCCATCACGCGGTCAACAGCCTCCACGGCCTCCATCTTGGCCCAGCCATCGTCGTTCAGCACCTTGCGAAGTGCGTTGCGCTTCGACTTGAGAATGCCCCTCTCTTGTGGCGACAAATTGGCGTTGCCATCAAGATCACTGTCATCGGCAGACAGCAATAGAACGCGATGCTCTTTGGGAATGCCCTTGAGCGCGCGAACATAGAGGGCTACAGGCACGTCCTCCAGTAGCTTTTTCCGCGCCTTGCGCAAATTCTCAGTCAGCGAGACAAATTCACCTGGCGGCAGAGATTTTCCGTCAGCCCATTCACGGGCGTGCTTGGCAATGTCCTCTGCCGCCTTGCGCAGGAACATCGCTGCCTCTTCAATGTCATGGCCGTTGAGGTAATCCTCCGCTTTTTCAATATCGCGCTTATCGTTTTCAGCTTTGATGTTCTGTGCGGCGTTTCCTTGCAGGCGCACGAATTTCCAATCGGCATGACTGCTGCCGATACGGCGACGGAACTCGCGGAAGAAGCCCAGCTCGTGCGTCAGGATGATTTTCTGATAGTTGGCAAAGGTGTCGGATAGCAGGATATCCACCACCTTCATGCGGTTGCTCATGTCCAGGCTGACAAGCAGGTCATCAAGAACCAAGAGCTTGAGGTCGGACTCGTGCAGATTGACGAGTGAGGCGGCGAAACGGACGGACAGCGCCAATTGAGTTAGCTTTGCCTCGTTCAAGAAGCTTTGAGGTCGCTTAATTTCTTCTCCGTCGATCTGGATACCGAAGGATATTACTGGCTTTGTAAATATAAACGTGCTCTGGGTAGATCCAAAGGCTTGTGGCAGTGTCGTGACTCCAATTTTCAAGGTTATCTTTGCAGGATCATCAGCCGCAAAGTGCTCGTTATAGAACTGTTGGGCCTGCGTACTGATTGAGTCTACTATCTCAGGAAGAGCAGCGGCGAAAGCTTCCGTTTTTCGCCTGAAAAGATCATAGGCACTTGTCCCTGCAACACCACTCAATCCACGAGGGTTTGGTATTGCAAATTTTATTGCGTCCCACATCTGCAAAGGGTTTCCGCCACTGGTAGAAACACAGAACGGTAAAATTTCTTTCTCGAATAGCGGCCAAAGATCGAAGGCCTGTGAATTGCGAAAGTGCGAGAAGCCGAAGAAGAAGCGGTATGTAATGAAATCGCTTGCCAAGTCGCCTTTCAGGATGGCGGGCTGGTTGTGCGTGCCGTGGTCGGCTTGGCTGATGCGAAAAGTGGTGTCGTTGCGGGTTGCCGTATCGCGCAGGGTCAGCGCAATTTCCCCCCGCTTGGGGGCTGGCTCTTTCTGCTCATGCAGGTTAAGCAGGTTCTGAGGTTCTGCGGGATCGAAGTACTTCGCAATACCGTTCTTCGGCTTGCGGGCGCTTTGCAGGAAGGTGTAAAGCGCCCAGTACAGCGATGACTTGCCCGCACCATTCGCACCATAGACCAACAGGTGGCGGCCTTCCAGCTTGAGCTGGAACTCACGGAATGCCTTGAAATTGGTGATGGCGATGTGGTGCAGACGCGATTTCATAACCGTCCCTCACCCTTCCATACCGGACAAGACACGCCAAACATTCCTGTACTCAGCCGCAGAAAGTGGTGAGCTTTCCGGCCTTGCCTTGTTCCAGACTGCAATCTCCGCAGATGCAACGAAGTCTCGCACTGCATGAATGGAGGCGTTGTGCTCTGAACTGCCTGATTCCTGCCGATAACTCTCACCCATCGACTCAGCGATGGAGCGAGGCACACCATTCATTCGCATCAACACGCCTTCTTCCGTCTTGACCCCGTGGTAGATCATGGCTGGAAGTAGGTTGATGTGGCGTTTTTGCTCATCAGGCAACTGATCGAAGTCAATCCCAGACAACCGGCTCAAGGCCGACAAACCCCAAGTGCCGTTATTGATGAGATTGCGATAGATGGCCTTGCACGCATTCGTAATAGCCTGCGTTTGATCTTGGTCGGCTCGGAAGTAGGCCGACGCAATTTGCTGAATGCTCTTGCCATCTACCCAATCCCGCGTGATGGCAGCCAACTGCTGATGCTCCATTCCATTGGTTGTGATGTCCTCAAGATTTCTGGCTAACTGCGGAATCTTGAGCATGATTCCGTAGAGATCGGACATGCCGGAAGCGTTACCAAACAACTTATCTGCTGAAAAATCAGCCGTCGTCAGCTCACGGTTCAACTCTCGGATACCGTGCAAAGCCCTGCCAACGCCCTCGAACGAAAAGCCTGTGTTGTCTGCACGCGCGACTTGCCCCGGATTCTCTGAAATCTTGCGGGCGTAGAGTTTGGTAGCCTCAATCAGTTTTTGTCCGCGAGTCCGGCCTTCAGGAGACTCTTGCAAGACCCGATAACCATAGGTATTGCGAAGCGAATTTTCCACATTGGCAATCACACGATCCAGATTGCCGATCTCGTGGACAAGATGATTCACATAGCAACGGTAGTCTTCCCATTGCTCGTTGCGCAGCACTCCCAATAGCGCCTCACCATCATTGGCCTGATCGAGTTCCGCCACCACACTGACAAGTTGGGAAACCAACTCTCCTGCTGCATCGCGCACGTACTGCCGAATCTCGTTGGCTCGGTTGGTATCGGCGATGCCGACGACGCCAACGCTGTCCTGATTCATCCGCCCGGCACGTCCCGCAAGGTTCCAGAATTCCCGCTTCTTGAACGGGACACCATACGGATACTTCGTTGTTGCGAGAAACACCGACGAAACCGGGAAGTTGATTCCCTGCGCCAAGGTCGTAGTCGCGCACAGAACCTTGATGTCTCCTTCCTCGGTCAGCCACTCAATAAGTGAACGAACCTCATCAGACAGGCCCGCGTGATGCACACCAACCCCATGCGAGAGCATATTGATCAGCTCGAACTGTGGACTGACTTCCGCTGCCAGGAAATGCTGAACAAGCTGAATCCGATCAGACACTGTCTCCCCTGCTGGTAGTGCCTTGACCACTTCCCGCGCCATGCTCCAAGTCGTGCCGGGGTCGCTACCGACTGCGATGCTGGTTCCACGAGCGGAAAACACCGTCGCCATGGCAGCGGCCTGCAAGTTGAAACCTTGCTGCTGCCCATTTGCCTTGATGAACTTCGATTTGGCGACATCCAATGGCTTAACGCCACCGACCGGATGCGTGCCGGCCAGATGAATCGTCTTGCGTGTGGTCAGCAACGACTCGAATTCCAACTGCCATCCAGCATGCACCGTATCATCCACCTTGGCGCGGAACATACCTACCAACTGCTCGTTAGGCCGCCAAGGGCTGGTGCCAACGCTGATGGAACGCCCGGAGTTCGGGTCGCTTGCCAGCCAGCGTGCCAGTGCATCGGCGCGTTCGACGAACGGCATCAGCAGCAGGAAGTTGGTACCAGTGCATTCCTGCTTGACGGTGGCAAGCAACAACTCAATGCGTAAGCCGCGCGTTTCGCTCTCCATGTTGTGCGCTTCGTCCATCACCATCAGCGATAGCGGGCGACTCACTTTCTTGTTGCGAATGATCAATTGCAGCTTTTCGGGCGTGGCCACCAACACGTCGAACGCTCTGGCTTCGCCTGTCTCCGTTGAGGAAAGCAAGGTTTCCTCGATGGCGTCGATTTCCACCGCGCCAGTAAGCTGCTCGACACGCACGCCGATAGGGCCGAAGTCGCGCCGCAAGCGGCGCGTGATCTGGTTGCCCAGCGCCTTGGTGGGTACGACATAGGCGACCCAGCCGCCACGTTCGGCAAACTGGTTCAACGCTTGGAGGATGCGAAACTGCGCCAGCAGTGTTTTGCCGCCTGAGGTCGGCAGATCAATGACCACGGCGGTCGCAGCAGCATCCAACAGCCCCTGTTCCTGTAGTGCGGCACGCTGGGGCGGCAGCAACTCGAACATGGCCTGATGCTTGGTCACGGAGCCGACGAAGCGCGTCACTCTGGAGTTGATCGAATGCGCAACCCACCACAGCGAGCCTGCAACCATCTGGCGCGAGCTTGCATGAAGCCAGCGCATGAGCACTTCCAGCGCCGCATCGCCGCACACTGTGGCCGCATCCGTCGCCGCCTCGAAATGCTTGTCAAGCACAGCATGAACACCACGCGGCTCGCCCTGGAGAACATAGCGGGCGAGCACTTCTGTCGCTTTGGCCCAGTGGTAGAGCCCAATCAGGCGCAGAGCCATTGCCCGATCCTGAGCGTTGGAGCCACTGTCCAGCGAGGATCTTTCATACTCACGCTGATCTTCTCGTAGCCCGGCAATGATTTCTCGGATCTGGTCCAAATCGTCCCAGCCGTTCTTTCGCAACAACCGCACCCAGCAATCGAACAGGCGATACAGCAGGCGCAAATGCCACGGCTGATTGGCCACCGACGGCACGGCAATGGCCGCATTGTTTTCCGTGAACCAGCGCCGAATATCCGACCAGCGGTCGCCGCAATAGGCCAGACTTGCCACGTGCAGTACCTGAAAAACCCTTTCCTCCGTCGCGGCGGCAACAGGCATCAACCGGCGGAACTCGAATGCCCGCCAAGCTCCAGCCACGCATTGCAGGCGCAAATCATCCTGTTCGGGGAGCTGGTTCAGAAACGCGGGCAAGCCTTCAATGGCGGCCATTTCATAGGCCAGCGCCACCCGCTTCAACAAATCTTCCGCGTGGGCAGAATCTGTCATCGGCAAATGCAACTGCCGCCCCACTGCCTTTTGCACTAGGCTGGTCTGAGCCAGTTCCGCAGCTTGCTGACGCGCGTCGGCAGGGATGGCCGCCACCGCCCAGTGCGACTCCAGGCGCTCCAACGCCTCTTGCCTCAGGTTCATGCGTCACCTCCGCGCTGCCGGGATGCGACCACTTTGGCCGAAAGGCTGGCGATGCTTCCAGAGGGCAGATAAATCGCGATCAAGCCAAGCGCCATCGCATCAGGGCAACCATCCGCAAGCGCATTGACCCGCACCCGCAAATCGTCTTCATGGGGCGGCACATCCCGCACCAGCATGCCGAACAGGCACACCTCGCAGGTATCGTTGAGATAAGCCTGCGCCGCAGCTTGATAGCGCTTGCGCCAAGCCGCTCCGCTTGCCCGATGGCCCAGATAGCGCACCAAGCCATCGCGTATGTCACGACGGTTGCGCAAGTCTTCCATTTGCTGTTTCAGCCCATGACGGCCATAGACCGCACCCGGTGGGTAGCTTGCGTGGGATGAGGTTTTCACCTCGCCAAACACAAAACGCTCACGGCTATCCTTGTTCTGAAAGCCGACAAGGTCTGCGCCCGGCAAGCTGGAACCACGCTTGCGCTCGTCACGCCCATCCGGCCAGGGGAAGAAGCAATCATGCTCTACGTTCAGATGATGTTCCGCCAGTGCCTCGCCAACCCGCCAATCCTCGGGCGCTGATGGGTCTGCTAGCAATGCATCCAGATTTTCCCGCGAGAACTCCGTATCGGCCAGACCGTCGAGCAGCTCGCCAAGGTTGCGGACACCGGCATCATCAAAGACCAGAGCAGCCACAGGCCCGGCAAGCTGCTGATCCAGTTGATCGGCAGGCAAGCCAAAACCTACACCTGTCACTGGCGCGGAACCGAGCTGATAGTGTGGGGTGCCACCCTGCTGCATCACACCTTGCCCTCGCGCTGGATGACCGCCAGCAAGTCCGGGCTGTCGGCGGAGATGCGTAGCAGGCGATTGCGGATGGTCGATTCAGGGGCGTTCAGTGTGCGATGAAGCTGCTTTATGAACTCGCGCTGCTGCGATTCGGTGGTATCGGAGTTGTAGGCGGCGAGATGCGGGGAGAGATCGTCAATGAATAACAAGTCGCGCTCCGTCATGTGATCGCGGAAATAGCATTCCATCACGCAGGCGTCGATCAGGTCTTCAAGAAAGCCTGTAGCGGCGTCTTCGGCGATTCGTTTGGCAAACTGCACCATCGGCACCAATTTCTCGAACGCCGCCGTCTGCGCCGCAGTTGGCCTTTTCACGGGAATCTTGTCAAAGAAAATCTTCCGAAGCTCCCGGCGGTCTTCGCCCTGTGTTGGAAACTCGTCAATGAAGCAGCACCGAAATACGGTCGAATTGAAGAATGCAACCAGATAACCGAGCGAATCACCACGGCTGTTGATGATGAACGCCTTATTATTCGGGAAATAATTGTCGCTCTGATCCAAATAAAAACCGAGCCACTTCGTAATCTCCGGATAGATGATCTTGGGTTCTCGAAAAAGATTCAGATAGTCGTCGTTAGGGTTGTTATCCAATTCCAGCCAATGATGCTGCCCAGGAAATGCACCTTCATTCGCCGCTGTTCGCGAACGGGAGTACTGACACTGCCCGCGCGCCTTGAGTTGCGTCTCAAATTGACGCAAGTGTCGATAGACCGCTGGATAGCGATCCTCCAAGTATTCGTGAGCACCAAACTTTACGATGAGCTGATACGTGTCTTCCCAATCGATTTTGTACCGCTCTACTTCGCGGCCACGAACGAGCTTGACGATCAACTCTTCAGATGCCGGATCCTCTTCAATTAGTCGCTTTCTCTGCTCTGCTGAAAGATAGAATGCTTCGTTGAGTCCGGATTTTATTCCGTAACCAATCTGGACATTCCACTTGCCAACTGGAACTCCTTGAGAGCTGACTTGTTCGCGAATTGCCCGTCTATCTGAAGAAAGTACAGCCCACGACTGCGAGGCATTGGATGGAAGTTTGAACGTACTTGAATTGGACTCGGCAAACTCAGCCAGCGTGCAGTCAAAAGCGAAATTGGATCGCATGTAGCTCGATGGAAAGCTCTTCTGCGGCTCGTTTTTCGAGAGGCGAAGTGTGCAGGTGTCTACCGTTGCTGAATTGAAGACAAGAACACCACCGAAATCCAAAATTTCGTCGATCCTGGCTTTCTTGATGAACAACTCGCGCAGGTTCTTCCCATAACCCGCACGCATCCACTTGTTCGATGTGATGTAGATGAGCGTGCCACCCTTGCGCAGCAGACTTATGCCACGCTCGTAGAAAAAGCAGTACACGTCACCCCGCGCAGCGTAGGTGGTGAAAGCAGCTTGCCACTTGGCCTGAATCGGTGTTCCCGAGAAACGTTCGACGGAAACATAAGGGGGATTGCCCACGAGAATGTCAAACCCGTCTGCCAGGGACTGATCGAACATCCACAGCGGCTCGAAAAATTCGGCTGTCTGCTGCGGGTCGTAAGGATTCCAAGCCGCAAGTTTTCGGCTCGAATCACGGTCTCCGAAGCTGCCCTGCTGTAGTTCTTGGGCGAGAGACTCACGCAGTTCGTGGTCACGCTTTTGGAGCGCCAGTTTGCGCTGACGGGTCGTTGCGGCGAAGTGATCGTGGCGGACACGCTGGAGTTCAGATTCGAGTGCCTTGACCTTTGGGCTGGCGAACAACTCAAACTGATTCTCCATCTCCAGCCCAATGAGCGCATCGGCAGCAACGAACTTGGTTTCCAGGTTCGGTAACGGACGGATGCCGTGGTTTTCCTTTTTGTTGCGGTTGGTACGCTGGTCACAAACAAGCGAGATGAAGAACCGCAGCTTGGAAATCTGGATCGCAATGGGCTGGATGTCCACGCCATACAGGCAGTTCTCGATCAGGTACAGCTTGCGCCCGTAGTCGTCCTCGTTGTCGGCAAAGTCGCGCTCGATGGCGGTGATGGCGGCATCGCGTGCCGAAACATCGGGAATCTTCGCTGCCGCATCAATCTGGAGCTGCTTCCATCGCGCGTTGTCAGGGTCGAGCTTGTGGATGATGTAAACCAGCTTGTGCAGCATGCCCATAGGGAATGCGCCCGAGCCGCAAGCGGGGTCGAGAATCTTGCAGGTGTGGATGGCATCCAGCAGTGTGGCGATCTCCTGCTCTTTGAAGGGGTGCGCCCGCTCGGTGTAGGCAAAGAGGATGTCCAGGCCGATCTTCGCGTCCTGCTCGCTCATGCCTGTCTTGGCAAGCGCACCCGCGAGGTGTGCCTTGAGCGATTCGTCCACCATGTAATCGACGATGGGGCGTGGGGTGTAGAAGGAACCCGTCTGCTTGCGGGCGGTGGTTTTGGTTTCCTCGTTGTAGGAGGCCAGCAGGTTCTCGAACACCTTGCCCAACAGTTCCGGGTCAAGCGCGATTTCCTGATCGACCGGGGTATTTTCGACAATGGTGAACTTGTAGGCGTTCAGGATATGCAGCAGGCCGCGTACCTTCTCCTTCTTGCGCTTCTTGTCGCCGTAAGCCTCCGAGAGGTCTGCTTCATGCTCCGCGCTGAAGAAGAGGTGGTTAGGAAGGGTTGGGCGCTTGCTCTTGGTGCGTGAGAAGCCGTCGAGGTAGCGCTTCTTGCCCGTTACTTCCTCGGTGCGGTCAAGGCACTCAAACAGGCCGCCATTGAGAAACGGCACATCGGCAAAGTGATCGAGCGCGGTAGCGGGATCGCGGAAGTGGTCTTCGTAACGGTAGAGCGTGTCCACGCCATAGGTGGCGCGGTTCTTCGGGAAGCCTTCGTCCTTGGCAAAGGCGCGGTAGGGCAGACCATTCTTGTCTTTGCCCATGCGCTGGTTGAGCGTGGCGAAGAAGAGGTTTTGCAGGATGGCTTCGTTGTAGGTGGATGCATCGGGCGACAGGTCTTTGAGAATCTTCTTCAGTTCGTCCTCGGCAAACAGCTTGTCGGGAACGAGGTTCTTCTCCTTGAGGAACCAGCAGAAGATGAGGCGCGTAAGCAAGCGGATGAGGCCGGTGGCACGGCGCTTTTCGTCGTCCTTTTCGATATCGGCGGGGAAATCGACTTGTGGCAGCGCCCAGAAATACCAGTTGGCGAGTTCCCGGTAGAAACGCTTGTTGAGTAGTTCAACATTGAAGACTTCTTCCCAGGCGGCATGTAGCTGGTCGAAGTTCTGGATGACACGGCGACCCTCGGTCAGCTCAGCCAGCGAGAACGATGCCAGGATGTCCAGATGGCCAGGGTGAGGATTTCCGATGGCGATGTTCTGGATCAGCGTGACCTTGCCCAACACGTCCTTGTTGTCGTCGCGCTTGTTCAAGCGGCGATTGATGACGGCGATGGAGAGCCGCCCGCCGATCTTGAACAGCACCATAACGGGCATGGGGAAGATGCGGTTGATCTGGCGGGCTATACCCGCGAGCTTGCCGCGTGCGTAGTCACCATCATCCAGTTTGATGGCGATGAATACGTAGGACTGAAGCAGGGAGGTCTTGACGGCCTCATCCTTGAACAGCGCGGTGCTGCGGGAAAGCTCTTCATCGGTAAGCTGGAATAGCAGCTCCGCAGACTTCCAACTTGCGATCAGTGCCGCTGGATGTTTCAGCTTGGATTCTGAATCGAACTGCGCACGGAACTCGGCAACCGAAGGCGTTTCAACGGTACGGTCGGACTCGTAGCCCAAAGTGGCGAATAGCGACAACGCCGCTTGGCGCAAAGGCTGGCTAGAAAAATTCTGGACATGCTGGCTGATTGCCTGCTTCAGTTGGGTGCTATTGCTCATGCTTGATCACCAGCCAGGTAATAAGGTCAAAGTCGGTTGTGGTCTTGATGGTGCTTTGGCTGCTCAGCAACTTGCCACCACGCCCTGAAAAGAGATTTCCTGCGTTCTTGCGTCCGAACTGCGCGGCGATGGCAGCAACCGCCTTGTCGAGAAGGCCGCTGTACCTGCTCATGTCCTGGCCGTGTGCGGTCTCTTCATCGAACAGTTTGCACAGCTTGGCGTGCGGCTCGATCTGGCCCTGGCAGACGGCGCGGAAAACTTCCAGAATCTGCTTGGGTGCGGTGAAGTTGTAGCGCACCTCGCCATCGTCGCGGATATAGACGAGGAAGTACGGTTGCAACGGGTTGACTGCCTCGTTGCCGGCGGCGTCGATGCGCTGCTTCAGGCAGTAGATGATGCCGGGCTTGATGGTGTTGTATTCCGCGTGCGGAGGCACCACCGCGTAGAGCCCGAAGGGGGCTTCTTCCAGCTTTTCGCGGTTGGCTTCGATATAGGTTGCCAACTCCATACGGAAGTCGTCCAAGGTGAATTCGCCCAGCGCGACAGATTCATTGAAGTCTTCCAGGTCGAGCACTTCGTCCTTGAGCCGCAGCAGTTGCTTGTCGCGGTAGCGCATGTCCTGCTTGATGAGGTCTTCCAGATCCTCGGCTTGTAGGATGTTGTCTTCTGCCGTGGCGGCGATGTCTACCAGCGCCATGCGGGCTTCGACGCGGTTCTTGAGGTTGATGTACTTATTGAGGTCCGGCGTGGGCCAGAAGTTGACAAGTTGGATGGCCTGGTTGGGACTGCCAATGCGATCAATGCGGCCGAAGCGCTGAATGATGCGTACCGGGTTCCAGTGGATGTCGTAGTTGATGAGGTAGTCGCAATCTTGCAGGTTCTGGCCCTCAGAGATGCAGTCGGTGGCGATGAGGATGTCGATTTCTCCATCCTGCGGCATGGACTTCATCTTCGCCCGCTGTTTGGCACGGGGGGCGAAGTTGGTGAGGATGTGGGTGAAGTCGGCTTGGCCGAAGGTGCTGCGGTTGGGGCGTGCGCCGCCAGACACCAGGGCGATGTGAACACGCAGCGTGCTGCGCGACCAGTTTTCCAGTGCTTCGTACAGGTAAGCGGCCGTATCGGCGAAGGCGCAGAACACGATCACCTTGCGGTTTTCCTCACCCAGTGTGTTGGTGCCGGGGTGACGCACTTTGTGTTCGATCAGGCGCTTGATCTCGGCGAGCTTGGCATCGCGCGATGCATCGACGGCTTTTGCCGCGTCGGCCAGTAGTGAAAGTTGTTGCTTGTCGGTGGCCAGATCGGCCAACCAGGCGGCCACGTCCATGTGTTCCATGCGGTACTTGAGCTTGGTGCCCGCCTGGAAGGCCTGGGCCAGTTCTTCGTCTTCTTCTGCTGGCTCTGCAAAGAAATCAGACTGTATATTCGCCGCCATGGCCTGGTGTTGCTGGAACTGCTTGAGCCGTTCTTCCAAGTCTTCGATCTTGCTGACAGTGCGCTCCATGGTGATGGCAAAGGCGCGCACCGAGCTTTCCAACCGCTTGAGGAAGTTCACCTTCATCATGCCGATCAGGAATTTTTCGCGGTTCTCCTGGCTGAAGTTCTGGACGCGATGGTCTTCGTACTGCGCCTTGAACGCTTCCAGCACGTACTTGGATGGCTTGAAGATAGAGAGCTGGTAGTTGTCGATTTCGTCGTTTAGCTTGTCATAGGAGAGAAAGCGGCCTTTGAGGTCAATCTCCGAGAACACAGACTCCGGCTTCCGGCGCTTCGGGAACTGCCCGATTTGCGCCATCGAGGCCTTGTAGTACTTCTGAATGTGCTTGCGCGAACGGGCGATGGTGAGTTCGTCCAGCAGGGTGAAGAATCCGGCCGAGAGTCGCTCCATCAGATCGCGGGCATCTCGCTCGCCAGAACGCCTGGCCCATTCCATGAAGGTCTTCTGAGCGACGGTGAGCGTGTCCTTGATGCTGTTGATGCCGAAGCTTTGCGAAAAGGCGGTATCGCGCCCTTCGGTGACGAAGTAGATCTGGTTGCGCAAGTCTTTCAGGTCGTTGTTAACCGGGGTTGCGGAGAGCAGCAGCACCTTAGTCTTGACCCCGGACTTGATGATGTCGTCCATCAAGCGCTCGTATCGGCTTTTGCGAATGAGGTTGCCATCCTCGTCATGCTTGCCCTTGGTGTTGTTGCGGAAGTTATGTGATTCGTCGATGACGATCAGGTCGAAGTTGCCCCAGTTAAGCGTGGCCAGGTCGATGCCATCCACACGGCCACTGTCGCGGGAAAGATCGGTGTGCGAGAGCACGGTGTAGGCAAAACGGTCTTTGAGGAAGGGGTTGAGTTCGCTGTTGTTCTGGGCGAGATAGACCGTCCAGTTGTCGCGCAGCTTCTTGGGGCACAGCACCAGTACACGGTGGTTGCGCAGCTCGTAATACTTGATGACCGCCAGCGCCGAATAGGTTTTGCCCAAACCCACGCTGTCGGCCAAGATGCAGCCGTTGTGCTGGTTGATCTTGTGGATGGCGCCTTTGACGCCGTCTTTCTGGAAGTCGAACAGGGCCTTCCAGATGTCGGTGTCGATGATGGCTGTCTGGTCGAACAGTGCCGCGTCGGCTTCCTGCCCGGACAGGAAGCGCTCGAACACGTGATAGAGCGTTTTGAAGTAGACGAACTCCGGCGCGTGATCGACGTAAAGCTGTTCCAAATAGCGCAGAACATCGGCCTTGACGTCGGCAACCAGTTTTTCATCGCTCCAAATTTCATCGAACCATTGCTTGAGGTCAGCCCTATCTCGGTCACCATCGACGATGAGGTTCAGTTCGATGTTGGGAGTGTCGGACAAGCCCAAGCCGCGCCGGGTGAAATTGGAACTGCCCAGCAGGGCGTGTTCACGTCGGCCATCGTCAATGTGGTAGAGCTTGCCGTGCAGAAGATTGGCCTGGCGGACTGAGCGGATATCAACCTTGTCGCGCAGCCATGCGGCGCAGCGACGAGCGATTTCCTTCTGTTGCAGGCGGTTGGCCAACTCAAGCCCTTCATCTTCGATCTTGAAGGCTTTTTTGTCGGTCTTGTCCGGGTCGAGCGAAGCGATGAAGCGGGGTTCGCCGAACAGGAAGTTCAAGTGCTCGATTTGATCGAGCTGTTGGGACAGCGCGTCGTAGGCATAAATGGTGAAGTAGGCAGATACCACCGAGAGCTGGCTGCCCGCGGCCATTTTCTCGGCCAGGAAGTCGGCGACCTTGCCACGGGAATGGTTGTCACGGATGCCGTGGCTATAGATGTTTCTTTGAGTACTCATCGGCAGGCTCTCTTCATGTCCGCGTCCATCAATCCAGTACCACCAGGAATTCGGTTGCCAGTGCGGTCGGCTGAACGTCCCGGACATTGCGTTGCAGCGAAACCAGCCCATAGTCCGCCATCAGCCGCAGGGTGCGCGACAGGTTCGGCACCTTGCGCCCGCTGAGTTCGGCCAGTTCCGTCAGGGACTTGGGCTGCTTGTCGTGAATGAGGCGCAGCAGACGGCGGTTGTCATCGGAAAGCACAGCAGCCAGTGATGCCAGGGACGGAAACCAGATGCTTGGCGTCTCGCTCCCTTTTTTGGGTGGTCTATCTGGCTGTCGGACGCCGACAATGCAACGCTTCATGATCGTGAGATTCATAACATATCTGTTTGACGATTGTATCAGTGCGTGATAATCATCGTCATTAAGAATGTCTCCGTTGCGGATGGCGATCCCCCTTTGCAGCAGAAAGGGACAAAGGCAAGGGAATGGCGCTCAAGGGACAACGGCCCTACCCGGAAAAGGAAAAGGCCACCCTCAAGTCGAAGCAGCAACGATCACCAGATTCCCCGACGGCGCTAGCCCGTCGATGTAGTCCGCCCACGCCTGCAACATCTCCCGCCGCTGTTCGGCGTACTCGGCCCGGTTGTAGACACCACGCACGCCGCCGATGGTGTGGTTCAGCGCCTTTTCCACCACATCCGAAGGCCAGCCCTGCTCGTGCAGCAGCGTCGAGGCGGTACGCCGCAGGTCGTGGATGGTGAAGGCGGGGATCTCCTGCCCCTGCAATGACACCTTCAGCGCCTGGTTCAGCGCATTGTTGGCGAAGGGCTTGGCCAAGGTGCCACGCCCCGGCAACACCCAGATGCTGCTGCTGGCGAGCGGCTTGAGCTCCTTGAACAGCGTCTGCGCCTGGGAGGACAGGTAGACGATGTGCGGCTTGCCGGTCTTGGAGTTCTCGACCGGGATGTGCCATTCGCCTTCGTCCAGATGCACGTCTTTCCACTGCGCCAGCATCAGCTCGGACTTGCGCACCAGGGTCATCAGGATCAACTGGAAAGCGATCTTGAACTGGCGGCGGATGTTGGAGGTCTGCATGGCGCGCAGGAACTGCCGGATTTCGTCCGGCGTCAGCGCCCGGTCGCGGGCGGCGGCGCGGTAGACGTGCCGCATGGGCAGGGCCATGACCGGGTTGGCCTGGATCAGGCCGCAGGTCAGCGCGTAGTCGAGCATGCGCTTGAGCAGGCCGCGCACTTGGCCGGCGGCGGCATCGAAGCCTTGTTCCTTCTTGCGCCAGATGACGCTGCGCACGTCCTCGGCGGTGATATCCCGGATCGGCTTGCCGCCGATGTGCGGCAGGATGTCCTTTTCCAGGTAGCGGCGGGGCATGGTCACGTTCTTGCGATCGCGTGACTGGATGTCCTTGAAGAAGCGTTCGGCGAATTCGGCCACGGTGGCGTCTTCTGCGCCGGCCACTTTCTCCTGCTGTTTCTTCTTTGCTGGCGACTCCCCCATCGCCACTTGGTGGGCTGCCTCGTCCCGTTTCAGGCGGGCGTTCTTCAGCGTCAGCGCGGGGTACTTGCCGAGCGTCAGCTTCTCGTACTTGCCATTCAGCCGGTAGCGGTAGCGCCAGACGACGCCCCCGGTCGGGAAGACCTCCACATACAGCCCTCGGTCGTCGGTAACCGTATAGGTCTTGTCCCTGGGCTTGAGCGCCTTGAGCGCGGTATCGGTCAGTGCCATCTCATCCTCCATATGTCCAAGCAGAGGGATGGAGAGCAAATTTCCCGCTACTTGGCGCCAAACTTGGACATATCAGTGAGTGGCTTCGACTGTATCACCGAATTCGTCAGTGGAGGTAAATTCCTTTATTTACGCCAACTTAAAGTCATTCGAAAGACGTTAGTGGACGTCCCTGGACTCCACATCACTTCCCGATGCAAAACCGCGAAAAAATCTCCCCCAGCAGATCATCGCTGGTGAATTCCCCCGTGATCCCGCACAGCGCCTCGTGCGCCAGGCGCAGTTCCTCGGCGAACAGGTCCAGCACCTGATCGCTGTGCGCGGCATGCACGGCAGCCGCCTGCAGATGTTCGCGCGCCGCCTCCAGCGCGCGCACGTGCCGCTCGCGCGCCAGCCAGGGGGACTCCATCCCCGGCGTCCAGCCGGCGATGGCCAGCAGCCGGGCGCGCAGCGCATCCAGGCCCGCGCCGGTGTGGGCGGAGATCAGCAGCGGGGCATCGCCTCGTTCCACGGCCACGACATCACTCGATGGGGAGGAGCCCTTCTCGCGGCCCGCATGCCGCCCGGATTCGCCAGGCACGGCATTGCCGCCCGCGGGGACGACGCCATGTTCCGCTTCCCCCACGAGTCCCGTCTCCCGCGCAAGCAGATCCGCCTTGTTCCACACCCGCAGCACCGGCACCCCCGCCGGCAGCCGCCGCACGATCTCCGCGTCCAGCGGATCGTCCGGATGGCGGGCGTCCTGCAGGTGCAGGATCACCTGGGCGCGGGCGATCTCGGCCCAGCTGCGCTCGATGCCGATGCGCTCGACCGTGTCCTCGGTCTCGCGCAGGCCGGCCGTGTCCACGATGTGCAGGGGGATGCCGTCGATGTGGATCTGCTGCACCACGCGGTCGCGCGTGGTGCCGGCGATGGGGGTGACGATGGCGACGTCCTCGCCCGCCAGGGCGTTCAGCAGGCTGGACTTGCCGACGTTGGGCTGGCCCGCCAGCACCACGTGCAGGCCTTCGCGCAGCACCAGGCCCTGGCGGGCGGTGCGCAGGACGCCGTCCAGCGCGGCGGTGACGCCGCTCAGGCGTTCGGCGGCCTGGTATTTTTCCAGGAAGTCGATTTCCTCTTCGGGGAAATCCAGGGTCGCCTCGACCAGCATGCGCAGCTGCACGATGCGCTCGCTCAGGGCGTCGATCTCGGCGGAAAAGGCGCCCGACAGGGACGCCATGGCGCTGCGCGCCGCGGCGGCGGAGCTGGCCTCGATCAGGTCGGCCACGGCCTCGGCCTGGGCCAGGTCCAGGCGGTCGTTCAGGAAGGCGCGCTGGGTGAACTCGCCCGGCTGCGCCAGGCGCAGGCCGATGTCCGCGCCGCGCGCCAGGCAGTCCTCCAGCACGCGCCGCAGCACGGCGGGGCCGCCGTGGCCCTGCAATTCCAGCACGTCCTCGCCGGTATAGGAATGCGGGCCGGGGAAGAACAGCGCCAGCCCTTCGTCCATGGTCTCGCCGTGCCGATCCTTGAACGGCAGGTAATGGGCATGGCGGGGCCGCAGGCCCCGCCCGAACAGGTGCCGGGCATAAGCCGCCAGGTCGGGGCCTGAAAGGCGCAGCACGCCGATCCCGCCCCGGCCGGGCGCGGTGGCGATGGCGATGATGGGGTCGGTGGAAAAGGCACTCATGCGATCACCGGAAGCGGATATCGGTCTCTTCAAAACAAAAACGGTGCCCCGAAGAGCACCGTTCAGAAGGCAAAACGCAGTCTAGCATCAGCTCGATGCCGAAGCCGCCTTTTCCCGGTCCAGCCGCACCATGATGATGCGCTGCTGGATGATGGACACGATATTGTTCACGCACCAGTACAGCACCAGGCCGGCCGGGAACATGAACATCATCCCGCCGAACACCAGCGGCATGATCATCATGATCTTGGCCTGGGTCGGATCGGGCGGCGTCGGGTTCAGCTTGATCTGCAGGAACATCGTCGCCATCATGATCGCCGGCAGGATGAACCAGGGATCGCGCACCGACAGGTCGTGGACCCACAGGATCCAGGGCGCGCCGCGCATCTCCACGCTGCCCAGCAGCACCCAGTACAGCGCGATGAACACGGGGATCTGCACCACCATCGGCAGGCAGCCGCCCAGCGGATTGATCTTCTCCGTGCGGTACATCTCCATCATGGCGGCGTTCAGCTTGGCCTTGTCGTCGCCGAACTTTTCCTTCAGGTGCTGCATGCGCGGGGCGACCAGCTTCATCTTCGCCATCGAGCGGTAGCTGGCGGCCGACAGCGGGTAGAACACGGCCTTGATCAGCAGCGTCAGCACCACGATGGTCCAGCCCCAGTTGCCCAGCAGCGAGTGCAGCCAGGTCATGAACTTGAACATGGGCTTGGCGATGATGGTCACCCAGCCGTAGTCCACCACCAGCTCCAGGCCCGGCGCCACCGCGCTCATCGCCTGCTGGTCCTGCGGGCCGACCCACAGGTTGGCCTCGACCGAGCGCTGGGCGCCCGGGGCGATGGCGCCGACCTGCTCGATGGTGCGGATGGCGTAGAGGTTGTCCGCCAGGCGCAGCGCCTGGTTGGTGCGCACCGTGCCCTGGGGCGGCACCCAGGCGCTGGCGAAGTAATGCTGCACGATGCCGATCCAGCCGTTGTCGGCCTGCTGAATGTAGCTAGCCTTGCCCTTGGCGATCTCGTCGAACTTCACCTTCTGGAACTTGTCTTCCGACGAATACACCGCCGCGCCGGTGAAGGTGCTGTAGAAGCCCGAAGTGTTCGGCGGATCGTTGCCGTCGCGCGTGAGCTGCAGGTACAGCGAAGGATCGATCGGCTGGTCGCCCAGGTTGGTGATGTCGTGGCGCACGCGGATGTCGTAGCCGTTGCGCGGCACGATGAAGGTCTTGACCACCTTCACCTGGCCGGCGGTGGCCTCGAAGGCGATTTCCACGCTGTCGCCCTTGGCGACGGGCTCCGGCGTCACCAGCGAGAAGGGCGTCAGGTGGGTCGGGTAGCCGCTGCCCTGCGGGGCGCCGACCACGCCGGTCTGGGCGACGTACGTGTCGCCCGGCTGGTCGTTCAGCAGGTACATCGGGCCGCCGTCGCCGTCCAGCGACTTGTAGTGCAGCAACTGGGCCTGCACCAGCTGGGCGCCGGTGGTGTCGAAGGTCAGGTCGTAGACGTCGGTCTTGAGATGGACCTTCTGCCCCTGGGGCTCGGCGGCCGAACCGGGCACCGTCGCGGGCGCCCCGGGCTGGGCCGGCGCGGCGGCCGTGGGTACGCCGGCTGGCTGGCCGGCGGCCTTGCCGTCCCCAGATTTGGCGGTCTTGGACTGCTCGGCGGGCGGCGTCAGGGAAAACAGCGACGGCTGGCCCTGGTAGACCTGCCAGTTGTTCCACAGCAGCAGCAGCGAGAAGGAAAAGATCATCCAGAGGATGGTGCGTCGAATGTCCATTGGCGCCTGTGTATTCGTATCGTATGGGTTCGGAGCAAAAGCTCACCAGTTTAACGTAGCAATCCTGACTGCGGCCCTAAGCGGGCCCGGGCCCGATGCGCCGCCTCCCGCCCGGCTGGAAGAGGAAAGCGGGCCGCCGGACCGGCTCACCGGCGGTCCGTGCCGCGCACCGGCCGGACCGGACGCGCGGGCGGGACCGGATCGTGGCCGCCCTGGCACCAGGGATGGCAGCGGGCGATGCGCCGCGTGCCCAGCCACAGCCCCTTCGCCACCCCGTGGGTCTCGATCGCCTCGATGGCGTAGGCCGAGCACGTCGGGGTGAAGCGGCACTGCTGGCCCACCCAGGGACTGAGGAAGTACCGGTAGAAGCGGATCGGGGCGATGAACAGCGCGCGCATCATGGCGCGATCCTCGCCAGCAGGGCGTCGGCCTCGGCCCGGACCTGGCGCTTCAGGGCGCTCAGGCTGGCGGCGGGCGGACGGTTCACCAGGCGGAACACCAGGTCCCCGTCGGGCAGCGCGTCCCGGCGCAGGCGGAAGGCCTCGCGCAGGACCCGCTTGATGGCGTTGCGGGTCACCGCCAGGGGGGCGTGGCGCTTGGGCACCACCAGGCCCAGCCGGGCCGGGCCTTCGGCCGGACCGCGCGGGCCGGACACCACGAACAAAGCCCCTCGGGCGATACGCCGCCCTTTCAGGGCAGCCGCGTATTCCGAGGGGCGATGCAGCCGGGCCGCCGGAGGAAAAGCGGGTGGCATGGCGATCGTTCCGGGGCCTGGCCGGGCGCGGCGCGGCCCCGCAAGGAAAATCAGACGGCCAGGCGCTTGCGGCCCTTGGCGCGGCGGGCGCTCAGGACGGCACGGCCGGCGCGGGTCTTCATGCGCACGCGAAACCCATGGGTGCGCTTGCGACGGGTAACGGAAGGCTGGAAAGTGCGTTTCATGGTGGATCCAAAAGAGCTCGGGGCAAATGGTCCGGGACAATCCCCGGGACGAGGTCCCGGCATCACTCCGGGACAAAGCCGACAGGCACAATTTGCCCACGGCATCGAAAAGCCCATCATTTCATCAAATTTTTGAATTTGTGTCAATCACTTGGACGCATCCAGGCGCCCGCCGGGCCCGCGCGGCACGGTCGGGCTGTGGATAACTTTGGGCGGGAAAGGGTAGAATCGAGGTTTGGCAAGATGACCCCTATGAATGAATTCTGGCAGGCCTGCGTCCAGAGACTGGAACAGGAGCTCCCCCCCCAGCAGATCAACGCCTGGATCCGCCCCCTGGTGCCCCTCGACTACGACGAGGAACTCGCGATCCTGAGGATCGGCGCGCCCAACCGCTTCAAGCTCGACTGGGTCCGCAAGAACTTCTCCACCCGCCTGGAGTCGATGGCGTCCGACTGGTATTCCCAGGCGGTGCAGGTCCAGTTCGAGCTGTCCGTCCCCGCCGGCCGGCCTGCGCCCGCGGCGGCCCGCCCCGCGCCGCCGCCCTCCGCCCCGGTGCGGGCCGCGGACGCCGTCGCGGCCGCGCCGGCCGTGAGCCCGGCGCCCCAGGCCGCCCCCGTCCAGGCCGCCACCGAGGAATCCATCCAGGACCACTCCCGCCTGAACCGCGACCTCACCTTCGATAACTTCGTCATCGGCAAGGCCAACCAGCTGGCCCGCGCGGCGGCCATGCAGGTCGCCGAGAACCCCGGCGTGTCCTACAACCCGCTCTTCCTGTATGGCGGCGTCGGCCTGGGCAAGACCCACCTGATCCACGCCATCGGCAACGCCCTGCTGGCCAGCGGCGCCAGCACGCGGGTGCGCTACGTCCACGCCGACCAGTACATCTCCGACGTGGTCAAGGCCTACCACCGCCGCGCCTTCGACGACTTCAAGCGCTACTACCACTCGCTGGACCTGCTGCTGATCGACGACATCCAGTTCTTCGCCGGCAAGAACCGCACCCAGGAAGAATTCTTCTATGCCTTCGAGGCCATGGTGGCCCAGCGCAAGCAGATCATCATCACCTCGGACACCTACCCCAAGGAACTGTCGAACATCGACAACCGCCTGATCTCGCGCTTCGACTGGGGCCTGACCGTGGCGATCGAGCCGCCCGAGCTGGAAATGCGCGTCGCCATCCTGCTGCGCAAGGCCCAGGCCGAACGCATCGTCATGCCCGAGGAAGTCGCCTTCTTCATCGCCAAGCACCTGCGCAGCAACGTGCGCGAGCTCGAAGGCGCCCTGCGCAAGGTCTCCGCCTACGCCAATTTCCACGGCCGCGACGTGCTGACCGTCGAAGTCTGCAAGGAAGCCCTGAAGGACCTGCTGTCGGTCTCCAACAGCCAGATCACGGTGGAGAACATCCAGAAGACGGTGGCCGATTTCTATAAAATCAAGGTCGCCGACATGTATTCCAAGCGTCGGCCCGCAAACATCGCCCTGCCCCGTCAGATCGCCATGTACCTGGCCAAGGAGCTCACCCAGAAGAGCCTGCCGGAAATCGGCGACCTGTTCGGCGGACGCGACCACACCACCGTGCTGCACGCGGTGCGCAAGATCACCGACCTGCGCGCCAAGCAGACCGAGCTGAACCACGCACTCCACGTACTCGAGCAAACTCTCAAAGGATGACAAGAAGATGCAACTCATTCAAGCGACCCGCGATGCCGTGCTCAAACCCTTGACGATGGTGGTGGGGATCGTCGAACGCCGCAACACGCTGCCGATCCTGGCCAACGTGCTGATCCGCAAGCAGGGCAGCCAGCTCGAGTTCCTGGCCAACGACCTGGAAGTCCAGATCACCACGCGCGCGGGCTTCGGCGTGGGCGACGAGACCCTGGCCACCACCGTGGCCGCCCGCAAGCTGCTCGACATCCTGCGCGCCCTGCCCGAGTCGGGCGACGTCCGGCTGTCCCTGGACGAGGCCAAACTCACCGTCCAGGCCGGCCGCAGCCGCTTCGCCCTGCAGACGCTGGACGCGGCCGACTACCCCACGGTCACCCAGTCCGAGCAATGGCCGGCGTCCTTCTCCATGCCGCAGAAGGCCCTGAAGAACCTGTTCAACCAGGTGCACTTCGCCATGGCCCAGCAGGACATCCGCTACTACCTGAACGGCCTGCTGCTGGTGCTCGAACCCGGCCGCGTGCGCGCCGTGGCCACCGACGGCCACCGGCTGGCCCATGGCGGCGTCGCCGTCGAAGGCCAGGCCGCCACGCTGGACGTGATCATCCCGCGCAAGACCATCCACGAAATGCAGCGCCTGCTGTCCGACGACGAGCAGGCCGCCGTGCAGATCGACGTCACGGCCGGCCAGATCCGCTTCCGCTTCGACGACATCGAAGTCGTCTCCAAGCTGGTCGAGGGCAAGTTCCCCGATTACCGCCGCGTCATCCCCGCCGGCTACAGCCGGCACTTCGACGTGGCGCGCGACGTCCTCCAGGCGGCCCTGCAGCGCACCGCCATCCTCACCACCGACAAGCTCAAGGGCGTGCGCCTGCAGCTGGGCGACAACCTGCTGCGCCTGTCCTCGTCCAACGCCGAGCAGGAAGAAGCCCGCGAAGAACTGGAAGTCGACTACGCCCAGGAACCGCTCGACGTCGCCTTCAACGTCAGCTACCTGCTCGACGTGCTGGCCAACATCAAGACCGACACCGTGCGCTGGTCCGTCCAGCCCGACGCCAACGCCTCCGTGCTGATCACGCTGCCCAACGACGAGGAATTCAAGTACGTCGTCATGCCGATGCGCATCTGAGCGCCCCTCGGGCGCCCGCTCCGCCGACGGACTCAACCACAGGATTTTCATGTCAGACCTCACCTCCCAGAACACCGCGGCCGCCGGCTACGGCGCCGATTCGATCAAGATGCTCAAGGGCCTGGAAGCCGTGCGCAAGCGGCCGGGCATGTACATCGGCGACACCTCCGACGGCACCGGCCTGCACCACATGGTCTTCGAGGTCGTGGACAACGCCATCGACGAGGCGCTGGCGGGCTACTGCGACGACATCGTCGTCACCATCCACGCCGACAACAGCATCTCGGTCACGGACAACGGCCGCGGCATCCCCACCGCCATCCATAAAGACGACGAGCATCACCGCAGCGCGGCCGAGATCGTCATGACCGAACTGCACGCCGGCGGCAAGTTCGACCAGAACTCCTACAAGGTCTCCGGCGGCCTGCACGGCGTGGGCGTGTCCTGCGTCAACGCCCTGTCCGAATGGCTGCGCCTGACGATCTGGCGCAACGGCGAAGAGCACCAGATGGAATTCCGCCGCGGCGAACGGGTCGCCCCGCTGGCCGTCACCGGCCCGGCGGATCGCACCGGCACCCGGGTCCAGTACCTGGCCGACGCCGAGATCTTCAACAACATCGACTACACCTACGAAATCCTGGCGCGGCGCCTGCGCGAGCTGTCCTTCCTGAACAACGGCGTGAAGATCCGCCTGGTGGACGAGCGCACCGGCCAGGACGAGAACCTCGCCTTCCTGGGCGGGGTCAAGGGCTTCGTCCAGTACATCAACCGCGCCAAGACCGTCCTGCACGACAACATCTTCGCCGTCACCACCGAATCCGAGGCCGGCGGCGTGCGCGTGGGCGTAGAAGTCGCCATGCAGTGGAACGACAGCTACGCCGAGACCGTGCTGTGCTTCACCAACAACATCCCGCAGCGCGACGGCGGCACCCACCTGACCGGCCTGCGCGCCGCCATGACCCGGGTGCTGAACAAGTACATCACCGACAACGAACTCGCCAAGAAGGCCAAGGTCGACACCACCGGCGACGACATGCGCGAAGGCCTGGCCTGCGTGCTGTCCGTCAAGGTGCCCGAGCCCAAGTTCAGCAGCCAGACCAAGGACAAGCTCGTCTCCAGCGAAGTCCGCCCCGCGGTGGAAGAAGCCGTCAGCCGCACCCTGGAGACCTGGCTGCTCGAAAATCCCAACGACGCCCGCGCCCTGTGCGGCAAGATCGTGGAAGCCGCGCGCGCCCGCGAGGCCGCGCGCAAGGCGCGCGAGATGACGCGCCGCAAGAGCGTCCTGGAAGGCGCCGGCCTGCCCGGCAAGCTGGCCGACTGCCAGGAAAAGGACCCCGCCCTGTGCGAGCTCTACATCGTCGAGGGCGACTCGGCCGGCGGCTCCGCCAAGCAGGGCCGCGACCGCAAGTTCCAGGCCATCCTGCCGCTGCGCGGCAAGGTCCTGAACGTCGAAAAGGCGCGCTTCGACCGGCTGCTGTCCAGCGAGCAGATCACCACCCTGATCACCGCCCTGGGCACCAGCATCGGGCCGGACTTCAACATCGACAAGCTGCGCTACCACCGCATCATCATCATGACCGACGCGGACGTGGACGGCGCCCACATCCGCACCCTGCTGCTCACCCTGCTCTACCGCCAGATGCCGGCCCTGATCGAGCGCGGCTACGTCTACATCGCCCAGCCGCCGCTCTACAAGGTCAAGGTCGGCCGCGAGGAACGCTACCTGAAGGACGACGCCGAGGAAGCCCAGTTCATGCTGCAGCTGGCGCTCAAGGACACCGAGCTCACCCCGCGCGCCGGCGCCACGCCGATCGCCGGCGACGCGCTGATGGACCTGGCCCGCCAGTACGTCACCGCCGACTCGGTCATCGCCCGCCTGGCGCGCACGCTGGACGCCGAGGCCCTGTCAGCCATGGCCGAGGGCGTGCAGCTCAGCCTGGTGGACGAGGCCGCCGCCCGCGCCAGCGCCGCCGCGCTGGAACAGGCCCTGCGCAACCCGGCCGATCCCCACGGCGTCCAGGTGGAGGCCCAGTACGACGAGATCGAGGAAGCCTGGCGCCTGGCGGTCATCCGCCCGCACTTCGGCAACCTGCGCGTCAGCGTGTTCGACCGCCATTTCGTGCGCGGCGGCGACTACGCCGTCCTGGCCCGCACCGCCAGGACCTTCCTGGGCCTGATGGGCGAAGGCGCCGTCGTGCGCCGCGGCACGGGCGACAAGCTCAAGGAAAAGCCCGTCTCCGACTTCCGCGAAGTCATGCAATGGCTGCGCGCCGAGGCCGAACGCGGCATCAGCAAGCAGCGCTACAAGGGCCTGGGCGAAATGAACCCGGAACAGCTCTGGGAAACCACCATGGACCCGGCCGTGCGCCGCCTGCTGCGCGTGCAGATCGAGGACGCCATCGCCGCCGACGAGATCTTCGTCACCCTGATGGGCGACAACGTCGAACCGCGCCGCGCCTTCATCGAAACGCATGCGCTGCAGGCCGGCAACATCGACGTGTGATTCCCGTTGGATTGCGGAGCGCCTCAACGCGGCGCGCCTGTGGCAGATTCCGCCTGAAAGGCTGGCGGAACAATGGGACGCCATGTCCCGATGGCCGCTGATATGATGCGCGCCATGATCCTGCGCACGCTGCACCCCGCCGACCTGCCCGGCCTGGACGCCATCCAGACCCGCTGCTACGCCCCGTCCATGCTCGAACCGGCGGACGTCCTCGCCGGCCGGCTGCGGGCCGTCCCGGACTGGATCTGGGGCGTCCAGGACGACGAAGGCCTGTGCGCCTACCTGTTCACCTATCCGACGCGCCTGGGCCACCTGTCGCCCCTGAACGGCGACTTCCACCCGGCCCCGGACGGCGACACCCTGTACCTGCACGACCTGGCCATCCATCCCCGGGCGCGCGGCCGCGGATTGGCGCAGCGGCTGATCCGGCATGCCTGGACCCGCGGCCGGAAGGCCGGCCTGCGGCATTCCGCGCTGATCTCGGTCCAGGATTCCGAACGCTTCTGGGCCGCGCACGGCTACCGCACCCGCACGGAGCTGGACAACCGCCAGCGCGCCTGCCTGGCCGGCTACGAGCAGCCGGCGCGCTACATGACACGTCCGCTCGACTGAGGCCGGGTTTTTCGGGTGCCGGCGCCGGCCATCGCCCGACGCTCCGAAACATCGCCCGACGATCTGGAATCGAGCACGGCCCTGGAATCAGGCGCGTCCCGAACCGGCCTCACGCCCCCGTCGAGCGGCGCGCCACCAGGGCTGGCGCCGGCAGACCGAGCGGCGCATCCTGGGTTTCGTGACCCAGCATCCGCAGGAGCCGCTGCACCGCGGCGTGCGACACGGCATCCAGGTGCAGGTCCACGGCCGTCAGCGGCGGCTGACACGTGCGGGCGCGCACGCCGTCGTGGCGGGTGGCCAGCAGCAGGTCCCCGGGGACCCTCAGCCCGGCCTCGCCGATCGCGCGCAGCGCGCCGCTGGCGAAGGTGTCGATCGGGACGCACAGCGCATCCAGCCCGGGATGTTCGGCCAGCAGCCGCGCGGCGGCCCGCTGGCCGCCCGCCTCGCCTTCTTCCTCGGCCGCCAGGCCCACCGCCGGCGCGAAGCCCCGGGCCCCGGCCATCGCCAGGTAGCGCTCGTGGAAGCTGCGCTGGGATGCCCGGCCGCTGGCTCCGAGAATCAGCCCCGGCCGCCGCGCGCCCGAGTCGAGCAGGTGCCGCAGCAGCAGGTCCGCCGCCGCCGCATGCTGCAGGTCGATGTTGTCGGGCCCCGGCTCGCCCCCGACGGTGACGCAGGGCACCCCCCGCTCCTCCAGCTCGCGGGCGATCGGATCGTCCGGCGCGGGTTCGAGCAGGATGGCGCCGTCGATGTCCATCAGGGCCAGGGGATCGCATTGATCCATGGGCGGCGCGAGCACGAGTACGTAGCCGCTCAGCAGGGCCTTCCTGGCCAGGCCCATCGCCAGTTCGGTGAAGAACCCCAACTGGGATTCCCCGGCCGAAACCGCGGCCGGCATGGACGACAGCAGGGCGATCGCATGGGACTTGCCGGTCCGCAGGCGCTGGGCGCGCACGCTGGGGCGGTATTTCAGGCGGGCCGCCACGTCCTTGACGTGCTGGCGCGTGCGCGGATCCACCTGGCCGATCCCGTTCAGGGAATGGGAGACGGTGGTGGGCGACAGGCCCGCTTCGCGGGCGACGTCGGCGATGGTGACTCGTTTGTGCGTGCGGTGGGGATTGGTCACGGCGAAAAGGGATTCAGGCCTGCAGGATCACCACGATTCCGGAAATACAGGAAAAGCCCAGCACGAGATAGCGCAGCAAGGGACCGTCGAGCCGGTGATGCACGAATTTGCTCGCATACGATCCTAGCACCAAAAACGGCAGCATCTGCGCCGATGCCAGCAGGGAATCGGCGCCGACCTTGCCGCCGATCGCCAGGACGACCAGGGAGATCACCTCGCCCACCAGGAAGCACAGGGCGACGGTCGAACGCAGGACGGCGCCGCTCTTGTGCTGGTAGGCCAGTGCCAGCGGCGGCCCGCCCACGCCGGTCGAGGTCTCGGTCACGCCCGTGATCAGTCCGACCAGGCCCAGGCCCTTCCTGCCCAGCTCGAAGGATGGCGACAGCAGCGCTACCCCGGCGGCGATCAGGGTGGACCAGCCGATCAGCAGGGAAAGTTGATGCAGGTTGACCACCAGCAGGATCCACAACCCCAGGAAGGTGCCGGCGAACCGGCCGATGCTGATCAGCTTCACCCCGCGCCAGTCGATCGCGGCGCGCTCGCGCCAGCCCATGTAGGCATTCAGCGGGATCATCAGGACCAGCAGCAGGACCGGGATCAGGCCGGGCTGGAACAGGGTCACGATGGGCGCCGCCAGCATAGCGAAGCCCATGCCGCTGCAGCCCTGGGCGAAGGCCGAGACGAACACCGCCAGCCCGATCAGGAAGAAGGCGGTCGTACTCATGGGCGACGGGCTTCCTGGCGGGCTTTCCACTGGGCGCGATGTTCGCTGGCGCAAGGATCGATGCGCTGGATCGGCGCGCTCGCCGCGATACGCTCCGCAATCGCCCGCGCCCGGTCCATCAGCGCCTCGCCGTCCCAGTCCACGGGCAGGCCGCGGTCCAGCCGCAGGCGGCCCTGCACGATCACGGACTCGATCTGGTCGCGGTTCGCCAGCCGCACCAGTTCCCATTCCAGGTCCCAGGAGGGCGCCAGTTCGGGAATGTCCAGCTTCACGACCAGCAGGTCGGCATGAGCGCCTGGCGCGATTTCACCGACTTTTCCGGCCAGGCCCACGGCATCCGCCCCGCCGCGCAGCCCCATGTCCAGCCAGCGCCAGCCGCCGCCCGCGGACGAATCCCCGCTCGCCATGGCGCTCGTCAGGCGCTGTGCGGTTTCCGCGGCATCCAGCAGCCGGAAGGCGTCGCTGCGCGTGCCGTCGGTGCCCAGCCCCAGGCGCACGCCCAGCTCGCTCAGCAGCAGGGCCGGAGCGACCGCATTGCCTTTCCAGGCGCTGGCCACCGGGTTGTAGCTGACGGCGGCGCCACTGTCGCGCAGCAGCGCGATCTCGTCCGGCGTCAGCAGGGTGGCGTGCGCGGCCAGCAGTTCCGGCCCGATGGCGCCCAGGCGGCCCAGGCGCTGCAGCGGCCGCAGCCCCGTAGCGACCAGGGAACGCTCGACGGCCGCCAGGTGTTCGTTCAGGTGTGTCTGGAAAGGCACGCGGGCTTCGCGGGAGAGGCGCGCCACCGCGACCAGGACCTCGTCGCTGGCCGCCTCGGGGATGGAGATCGCCAGCGAGGGATGGATCAGCGGATGCCGGTCCCACCGGCCCAGGTGATGCCGCGCCAGCTGCAGGATCTGCGCCTCCGTGGCGACGGCCTGGCCGCCCTGCAGGTCGTTGCAGATCACGCCCAGCACGCACCGCAGGCCCACCGCGCCGACCGCGTCGGCCACGATTTCCATGCCGACCGTGGCGCGCGTGCCCGCATCGGCCACCGTGGTGAACCCGCCGCGCAGGGATTCCCAGGCGGCCAGGCGGGCGGCGACGTCGATGGCCTCGGCGTCCATGTGCCGTTCCATCGGCACCCAGACGCGCCGGAAGATTTCCGAAGGCTCGCCGAACACCAGCGATTTGCCGAAGGTCTGCGTGACGTGATGATGCGCGTCGACGAATCCCGGCATCAGCAGCCGGCGCGGCAGGGGAATGGTGGGCAGGGCCTCGGCGGAAAACCGGCCGGCCGGCCCGACGTCCGTGATCCTTCCCCGCTCGACGCGCACCCCCAGGCCGGAATGCACGCCGTCGGGCAGCAGGACCTTGTCCGGCACCAGCAAGACCGCCCGTTCGTGCATGTCCTTCAGCATGTTCATCCCGATCTCCTCGATGGCGATCCGGGACGCCGCACGCCATGGAACGCGTTCCACACGCCGTGCCCATGCTTCCCAAATCGATTTGTGTCGTGGAATTCTACTCACTAAACCCGGCGACGGCAAACTTCCTCGACGGCAATCCGCGACGGCGATTCCCGGCCGCAATCTCTGGCGGCAATCCGCGTTCGACCGCGGTCTTCGAGGGGCAATCCACGTTCAGGCGACAGTCTGCGACGACACTCCACGGCCGTGCCGCCGGACCGCGCGCCCCCATGAGCGAATACACATCCGTGAGCACACACGCATCCCGACGGACCATGGACGGCTTGCCCTCCGCCTCCCAGGCACCCGGCTCCCGGCTCGGGTAAACCCGGTATTGACAGGATTTCCGGCAAGTTCGAGCATTGCCATAAATCGATTTGGGAAACATGAAAAAGAAACCCAAATCGTTTTGTATCTCCGTGATCCACCCACTCCTCACAGCCACCCATACACATCCAGAGGCCCGCAATGGAGACAAACCATCCTCGCCACGACGGCGCGCCGGCGGCAGAAGTCCACCCGGTGGACCAGATCCGTCCCGTCGGCACGCTGTTCCTGTTCGCCGTCCAGCACATCCTGGTGATGGTCGCTGCGCCCGTTTCGTCCGTCTTCCTGATCGCCAAGGCCCTGAACCTGTCCGACGCGCTTTCCTCGGCCCTGCTGTCCAGCGTCTTCGTGTTCTGCGGCCTGGGATCGATCCTGCAGTCCGTCGGCATCGGCCGGATCGGCGTGCGCCTGCCCTTCATCATGCTGCCCGGCGGGGCCGCCACCATCCTGTTCATCTCGATCGCCCAGGACACCGACCTGCAGACCGCGGCCGGGGCCGTCATCCTGACGGGGATCTTCTACATTCTCGCGGTCACCCTCTTCGTCCGCATCCTGAAGTACTTCCCGCCGCTGGTCATCGGGACCATGGTCGTGGTCATCGGCATCAGCCTGGTCAAGGTGACGGGCCTGCTGTTCACGGGCAGGCCGGGCACCGAGCACTTCGGCGATCCGCGGCAGCTTCTGCTGGCGCTGGTCACCATCGCACTGACGGTCCTGTGCTTCAGATTCCTGCGCGGCTTCCTGCGCCAGCTCTCCGTCGCCCTGGGCCTGGTGGGCGGCACCCTCTTCGCCATGGCGCTGGGCGAAACCCATTTCATCTCGCTGGCCGCCGGGCCGCTCATCAGCACCCCCACGCTGTTTCCGTTCGGCATGCCGCACCTGGATCTCGTGGCGGCCATTCCGATGCTGGTCTGGAGCCTGGCCTCCATGGCGGAAGCCACCGGGCAGACCGTGATCAACGGAGAGATCGTCGGCCGCGAAGTGGACCCGCCGCGCGACGTGCCGCGCGTCATCCGCTCGGACGGCATCATTTCCATCATCGGCGGCCTGTTCGGCACGCCCGTCATGGTGACCAGCGGCGAGAACATCGGCATCGTGCGCGCCAGCGGCGTGCGCAGCCGCTACGTCACCGCGGTCGCCGGCGCGCTGCTCGTCGTGATCGGCTTCACGCCGCTCGCGCGGATGCTGAACGGCATCCCGCCCGCCGTCGTCGGCGGCACGGCCGTCGTCGCGTTCGCCATCATCAGCGTGCTCGGCATCCAGATGCTGGCGCGGGTCGATTTCACGCGCACCGGCAACCTGGTCACCTGCACGCTGGCCCTGGCGCTGGGCCTGCTGCCCGTGCTGATTCCGGGCATGTACCACAGCCTGCCCGCCAACGTGCAGACGATCTTCGGCAGTGGCGTGGCCATGAGCGCGCTGGTCGCCGTCCTGCTCAACCTGCTGTTCCACCATTGCGGCGCACGGGACCGCGACGACCTTGCCAAGGAGCCGGACGCCGGTCCCCAGGCCCGGCCCGCCGACTACCGGATCTGAAGGCGCGCCAAGGCGCAAGCCTCGCCGCGAGCGGCGAGGCCGGACAGGAACGAGGCGCGGAATGGCGGGATGGCGCGGCGCCGCGAGGGCCGCGCGCTTATTTGCCCGAGGCTTGTTTCATCGAGGCCTGCCTGCCCCAGGCTTACTTGTCCGCGGCTTCCTCGCGGTGCTGGATCAGCAGCACCGGCCGCTGCGTCAGGGCCAGCACCCGGCCGGCAACCGAGCCGATCACCGCATCGAGCAGCACGCCGCGGCCGTGTGCGCCCATCACGATCATGTGGGCGTCGACCTCGTCGGCGTAGCGCGTGATCTCCTGGGGCGCGAAGCCGACCCGGGATTCGGTTTCGTGCGGCACGCCCGCCTGGCGCAGGATCTCGGCCGTGGGCTCCAGCACCTTGGCGGACTCCTCGTTGTACCAGTCCTGGATGGCCGCGGCATCCACGAAATGACTCACCCGGGCGGGCAGGCCCGCCATCACGTGCAGAATGCGCACGACGCCGCCCGCGGGCAGCAGCCCGGATTGCGCGATGTAGCGCGCCGCCTGCAGGCTGTACGCCGAGCCGTCCGTCGCCAGCACGATATCCTTAGCCATGTGACCTCCTGTCATCCGATGCGCGGGCACACGCGCGCCCGCGCCTTCAATCTACCGCACGGCATGGCTTCGCGGGCCGATCGGCCGGACAAAACCTTGCACTGACGCAATCAATCGCATCCGACATTGTCCTGATCTCCGGTCCGAAGGACAATAGGACGATGAACTCGACCCTGCTCCACACTCTGGACGTCCAGCCCCTGGCCGTCATCGGCGACATCCACGGCGAGAGCCAGGCGCTGGATGCCCTGCTCGACCACCTGCGACAGCGCCCCGAAACGCGCGACCGTCTGCTGGTGTTCATCGGCGACCTGTGCGACCGCGGCCCCGACAGCGTGGGCGTCATCCGCCGGGTGCGGGATCTGGTGGACCAGGGGCGGGCGCTGGCCATCCTGGGCAATCACGAAATCAATCTGCTGGCCCACGATGCGAAGGACGGCTCGGGCTGGTTCTTCGACAGCCGCGAGGCTTCCGACACCCCTTTCTACGCGCCGTTCGTCCGCGCCTCGGCCCGGGAACGGCCCGAAATCCGCGATTTCCTGTGCAGCCTGCCCCTGGCGATGCGCATGCCCGGCCTGCGCATCGTGCACGCGGCCTGGGATCCGGCCTCGATCCAGGCCATCGCCGATTTTCCCTGCGGCCGCATCCTGGAACTGATCCACGAGCAGGAACTGAACCTCGTCCGGGCCGCCCGCGTCGGCGAACTGCATGCCCGCTACCGTGCGGAACTCGAGCGCTGGGGCCGCCAGCTCGAAGACCCCAACGATCCGCCGCCCTACCTGGACGCGGTGGCGGACTACGAATCGCTCGAACAGCGCCTCAATCCCATCAAGCGCCTCACCTCCGGCATCGAGGCGCGCAGCCCGCAGCCCTTCTTTTCCGGCAACCGCTGGCGCTATTCCGATCGCACGGCCTGGTGGAACGAGGACGACGACCCCACCCCCGTGCTGATCGGGCACTACTGGCGTCTGTTCGAGTCTCCGGACCGGACCACGGCCTGGCGCTACGGCCTGCTGTTCGACGGCGTGGCGCCCGCTTCCTGGCACGGGCGGCACCGCCAGGCCTTCTGCATCGACTATTCCGTCGGCGCCCGCTGGCGGGCCAGGAAATCGCCCGGAACGGACGCGGAAGACCGCTACAAACTGGCCGCCATGCTGTGGCCCGAACGCACCCTGCTGTTCGACGACGGCGCCCTGGTCCCCACGACCGAAGGGCCTTCCTCCCGCTGATTTCCGTGCAAGCGCCCTGTGGATAAGTCCAGAGGGCGCTTCTTGTGCCTATCCTGTCGACAAGTTGTTCATAAACGCGGCTTTTTTCGCGGCCCGGAAAACCATCCCCAAAGCGTGCGCCGGCCGCGCACAAGGACACCCACAAGACGAAGCCACGCAGCCGGTTGATTTCAAAGGAATTCGGGGGTTTTCCGAGTTATCCACAGGCACTCACCATTCCTACCAGGTTTATATAAAAAAAGAGAAAAACATAAACACCTCAGCCAGCCATCCGGGCTTCCAGCCCGCGCAGGCGCTCCAGCCCCTGGTCCAGGGTGGCGTCCAGCTTGGCGAAGCACAGGCGCAGCAGGCTGTGGTTGGCCTCGGGCCTGGCCGGATCGGCATAGAAGGCGGAAACCGGAATGCTGGCGACGCCGATTTCCCGCGTCAGGCGGACGGCCAGCGTCTTCTCCGGCTCGGTTCCCAGCGCGCGCGTGTCCACCAGCAGGAAGAACGTGCCCTCCGAATGCAGCGGCCGAAGCACGGTGTCCTTCAGGCCGGCAAGCAGTCGGTCCCGTTTTTTCTGGTAGAAGCCCGACAGCTCCGCTAGATCCGCTTCCGGCAGGTACCGGGCGATACCCGCCTGCATGGGCGTGCTGACGGAAAACACCGTGAACTGGTGCACCTTGCGGATTTCCGCCATCACACGCGCCGGCGCGCAGCAGTAGCCGATCTTCCAGCCGGTGGCATGGAAGGTCTTGCCGAAGGACGACACCAGCACGGTGCGTTCCGCCAGCGCGGCCCGGGACACCGGGCTCAGATGCGCGAGGCCGTCGAACACGATGTGCTCGTAGGCCTCGTCCGACAGCAGCAGGATCGGATGCCGCGCGATGAGGGCTTCCAGGGCGTCCAGGTCTTCGGTTTTCAGCGTGAGCCCGGTCGGATTGTGGGGAAAATTCAGCACCAGCATCCGGGTCCTGGGCGTGAGGGCGGATTCCATGCGGTTCCAGTCGATGCGAAAGGCCGTGTCTTCCGCCTGCGGCGCGCGCATGGGAACCCGGACCGCTTCGGCGCCCGCCAGCCGGATCGCGGGCGCGTACAGGTCGTAGGCCGGATCGATCAGCAGGACTTCGTCGCCAGGATGCGTCAATGCCAGCAGGCTGCTCATCAGTGCTTCGGTTGCGCCGGCAGTGACCGTGATTTCCGATTCGGTCGAATAGGACCGGCCGTGTTGCGCCATGACCTTGGACGCGATCGCTTCCCTGAGCTGCGGCAGACCCGCCATGGGGGCGTACTGGTTGTAGCCCTGCCGCATGGCTTCGCCGACGGCCTGAATCAGCGCCTCCGGCGGCGGATAGTCCGGAAAGCCCTGCCCCAGGTTGATGGCCTGGCATTGCTGGGCCAGCGCGCTCATTTCGGTGAAGATGGTGCTGCCGACGTCAGGCAGCTTGGATGGCAGTGTGTTCGGCATGTGTGGTTTTTGGTTGACGGGTGTGGATTTCAGGATGGGATTTCGAGCACGGCGGGCTCACTTGCGCATACAATCGCGCATAAGGGAAAACTATGATTTGACTTTTCGGATTGCGTAGTTATGCTCCCTGTTGCAATGCAATCTAGTAGTACGCACGTTTCGCACACGGCATGCCCTGTTGCTCATCGCACTCCGGCACGATCTGTTTCGTTTCAGCGTTTTTGATTCATTGTTTTTCATTTCATTTATTTAGGACGTTTCAGATCATGGCTCAAACGGGCAAAGTCAAATGGTTCAACGCCGAGAAGGGCTTCGGCTTCATCACGCCGGACGCCGGCGGCACTGACGTGTTTGCGCACTTCTCCGCCATCGAAGGCCGCGGCTACCGCAGCCTCAACGAAGGTCAGGCCGTGCAGTACGAAGTCAAGGATGGCCCCAAGGGTCCCCAGGCTGCTGAAATCCGCCCCCTGTAATCGGTCGGCGCTTTTCTCCAAAAAGGCACTCTTCGGAGTGCCTTTTTTGTTGTTCGAGCAATCCCAGGCCCAGGAAACTTGTACCCTCTTGTCCCGGGCTTGTCCACAGCTTTGTTCACAGTGGCATGGCTGGCTGCGGTAGAAGACGTGGCGGCATGGATGCGCGACCGTGGGGGTGTTCCACGTGGAACATTGGATGGATAGCCTCTTCCTCTGGAGGCTGTTGATCGGGCGCGTCGAATTCCGGTCCGGAACCGCCGGCGCCTCCGGACTTGTTTGGATCCGGCGTTTGCCGCGCGCAGCCATGCTCCAGATGTCGAACCGGTGGACGCCAGGCTGAATCCCGCATGACGTCGTTCGTGCACCCATCCTGCCATGGCGCGTTTGCTTTCGGCTTAAAGTATTGCGTCGTGCGTCGAGAGTTTCCTCGTTCCTTTGAGGCTATAGACCAAGGACAGGCATCGGTGTCCTGGTTCCGAGATGAAGTAGACGCTGCTTCCACCCGTCTCACTCCAATTGGTTGAGCTCGCTCGCGGATCAGGTTCCGTAGAACCGGATTGCTGGGCGAGGCATTGGCCAGCTGCCTGGATACCCTCGCAGATCCCTCTGGCGTTTTGGTCAGCATAAGTTTATTTGGCCAGACGTTTGATCGCCAGTTCCAGGAGGATGATCTCCGCGTAGTGGGGATGATCTCGGCTATCCCGGATGGATGCAGGAACGCCCCACACTACATTCACCGATGTTCCACGTGGAACAATCCAGGCACGTGTTCCACGTGAAACATTCAACCGCAGGTCCGCGAAGTATAATTTCGGGAACCTTTCTGTTTTCCCCTATGAATTACTCTGAAGAATTCGATGTCCTCGTGATCGGTGGCGGTCACGCCGGGGCTGAAGCCGCATTGGCCGCAGCTCGCATGGGCGCGTCCACGCTCCTGTTGACCCACAATATGGACACCCTGGGCCAGATGTCCTGCAATCCTTCCATTGGCGGGATCGGCAAGGGACACCTGGTCAAGGAAGTCGATGCGCTGGGCGGCGCCATGGCCTGGGCCACCGATCAAGCGGGCATCCAGTTCAGGATCCTGAATCGTTCCAAGGGGCCAGCCGTGCGCGCCACGCGCGCCCAGGCGGATCGATCCCTGTATCGCCGCGCCATCCGGATGATCCTGCAGGGTCAGAAGAACCTGATGATCTTCCAGCAGGCGGTGGACGACCTGATCCTGGAAGGCGACCGTGTGGTGGGGGCGCGCACCCAGATCGGACTGGTGTTCCGGGCGCGCGCCGTGGTCCTGACGGCGGGCACGTTCCTGAACGGCCTGATGCACGTCGGGCTGTCGCATTACGCCGCGGGCCGGGCCGGCGATCCGCCGGCGACCAGCCTGGGAGAGCGGCTCAAGGAATTGAAGCTGCCCCAGGGCCGGCTGAAGACCGGCACGCCGCCGCGCATCGATGCGAAAACCATCGATTTTTCCAAGACCGAAATCCAGCCCGGCGACACGGATCCCGTCCCCGTGTTTTCCTTCCTGGGGCGCGCCGACATGCATCCCGAACAGGTGCCGTGCTGGATCACGCACACCAACGAACGTTCGCACGAGATCGTGCGTTCGGGTCTGGACCGCTCGCCCATGTACAGCGAGCAGGGCACGATCGAAGGCATCGGCCCGCGTTACTGCCCGTCGATCGAGGACAAGATCCACCGTTTTGCCGACAAGGCCAGCCACCAGGTGTTCCTGGAGCCGGAAGGCGCATCGTCCTGCGAGATCTATCCCAACGGAATCTCCACCAGCCTGCCGTTCGACATCCAGTTCGCGCTGGTGCGCAGCCTGCCCGGATTGGAAAATGCGCGCATCATGCGGCCCGGCTATGCGATCGAATATGACTACTTCGATCCCCGGCACCTGCATGCCTGGCTGGAGACCCGCGCGATCCGGGGCCTGTTCTTTGCCGGACAGGTCAACGGCACCACGGGGTACGAGGAAGCCGCCGCCCAGGGGCTGCTGGCGGGCGCCAATGCCGCCTTGCAGGCGCTGGGGCGCGAGCCTTGGACGTTGGACCGCAGCCAGGCCTATCTGGGGGTGCTGGTGGACGATCTTGTAACTAAAGGAGTTACAGAACCTTACAGAATGTTTACATCGCGGGCGGAATACCGCCTCAGCCTGCGCGAGGACAACGCCGACCTCCGCTTGACGGAAATGGGCCGGACGCTGGGCCTGGTGGACGACGCGCGCTGGGATGCCTTCTGCCGCAAGCGCGACGCCGTGGAGGCCGAAATCCAGCGCCTGCGGGAAACCCGTGTCAATCCCGCGGTGCTGGATGCCCACGTGCGCGAACGCATGGCCCTGCAGCGGCTGGATCGCCATCCCAGCCTGCTCGACCTGCTGCGCCGCCCCGACGTCGAGTACGACGCCCTGATGGCCCTGCGGGATGCGCAGGGCGCGCCGCTGGCTGGCCCCGGGCTGGCCGATCCGGCGCAGGCCGAACAGGTCGGCATCCAGGCCAAGTACGCCGGCTACGTGGACCGCCAGCGCGACGAGATCGAGCGCCAGAAGGCGCAGGCGGATCAGGCGGTCCCGCAGGACTTCGACTACGCCGGCGTCGCCGGCCTGTCCACCGAGGTGCGCCAGCGCCTGGAGGCCTCGCGCCCCGCCACCATCGGCCAGGCGGCGCGGATCTCCGGCGTCACGCCGGCGGCGGTCTCCCTGCTGCTGGTCCACCTGAAGCGCCACGCGCGCGGGCGCCGGGCGGCATGAGCGGGACCCCGCCTTTTCCCGAATTCCGGGCGCGCCTGGAAAATGCCCTGGACGCCCTGGGCATGCAGGCCGACCACGCCCGCATTCCCGCGCTGCTGGGCTACCTGCAGCAGCTGCAGCACTGGAACAAGGCCTACAACCTGACGGCCGTGCGCGATCCCGGCAAGATGCTGGTGCAGCACGTGTTCGACAGTCTGGCCATCGTGCCCGAACTGCGCGCCCGCTGGCCGCGGCGCGCCCTGCGCGTCGCGGACATGGGTTCGGGCGCCGGTTTACCGGGTATCATTCTGGCCATCTGCCAGCCGGACTGGACCATCGTCTGCGTGGACGCCGTGGGCAAGAAAACCGCGTTCATCCGCCAGGCGGCCGGCGTCCTGGGGCTGAAGAACGTGCGCGCGGAACACGGCCGCATCGAATCCATGGACAGCCTGCAGGCCGATCTGGTGATCTCGCGCGCATTCGCCTCGCTGTCGGATTTCGTGCGGGTCGCCGCGCATCATCGCGCGCCCGGCGGCATTCTGCTGGCCATGAAGGGCCAGGACCCCGTGGCCGAGCGGGCCGCCCTGGAAGCCGGCACGGTCTGGCGCGTGAAACGCGCCGTCGAGCTGGACGTGCCCGAAATGGACGCGAGCCGCTGTCTGCTGGAACTCGATTCAACCGGTCCCGAAGGAACCCCATGACTGCCGATCGTCCGAAATCCGCCCGCGTGTTCTGCATCGCCAACCAGAAGGGCGGCGTGGGCAAGACCACCACGGCCATCAACCTGGCCGCGTCGCTGGCCCTGCACGGCCAGCGCGTGCTGCTGGTCGATCTGGATCCGCAGGGCAACGCCACCATGGGCAGCGGCATCGACAAGAACGCCGCCTCCGTCAACCTGTACCAGGTGCTGATCGGCGAGGCCGACGTGGCCGAGGCCCGCATCCGCTCCGAGACCGGCGGCTACGACGTGCTGCCTTCCAACCGCGAACTGTCCGGCGCCGAGATCGACCTGGTGCAGATGGACGACCGCGAGATGCAGCTCAAGCAGGCCCTGTCCAAGGTGGCGCAGGACTACGATTTCATCCTGATCGACTGCCCGCCCACGCTGTCCCTGCTGACCCTCAATGGCCTGGCGGGGGCGCATGGCGTGATCATCCCCATGCAGTGCGAATATTTCGCGCTCGAAGGCCTGTCCGACCTGGTCAACACCATCAAGCGGATCTACCGCAACCTGAACGCCGACCTGGAGCTGATCGGGCTGCTGCGCGTCATGTTCGACACGCGCATGACGCTGCAGCAGCAGGTCTCCGCCCAGCTGGAATCGCACTTCGGGGACAAGGTCTTCAAGACGGTCGTGCCGCGCAACGTGCGTCTGGCCGAGGCGCCCAGCCACGGCCAGCCCGGCGTCATCTACGACAAGTCGTCCCGGGGCGCCCGGGCCTATCTCGCCTTCGGCGAGGAACTCATCCGCCGTGTCGGCGGCCAGATCCGTCCGCGCGCGGCCTGAAGAGGCGCGCCCGGCATCATCCACGAGGAAACACAAGACGATGGCCACACGCAAGAAAGGACTCGGACGCGGCCTGGACGCCTTGCTGGGCGCCGACAACGGCGCGCTGGACGCGGTGGGGCGGCAGAAGGACGACGCCCCCAGCCAGCTGCCGGTCGACGTCCTGCGCGCGGGCCGCTACCAGCCGCGCACCCGCATGGACGAAGGCGCGCTCAACGACCTGGCCGACTCCATCCGCGCCCAGGGCATCATGCAGCCCATCCTGGTGCGCCCGCTGGACGACGAGCCCGGGCAGTACGAGATCATCGCCGGCGAGCGCCGCTTCCGCGCCGCGCGGATCGCCGGCCTGGAGGCCGTGCCCGTCCTGGTGCGCCGGGTGGCGGACGAAAACGCCGCCGCCATGGCCCTGATCGAGAACATCCAGCGGGAAGACCTCAATCCCCTCGAAGAAGCCCACGGCGTGCGCCGTCTGCTGGATGAATTCGGTCTGACCCATGAGCAGGCCGCCACCGCCATCGGCCGTTCGCGTTCGGCCACCACCAACCTGCTGCGCCTGCTGAACCTGGCCGAGCCGGTGCAGACCATGCTGCTGGCCGGCGACATCGACATGGGCCACGCCCGCGCCCTGCTGGCCACCGATGCCGCGCAGCAGATCCTGCTGGCCAACGAAGTCGTCGCCCGGCGCCTGTCCGTGCGCGAGACCGAAAAACGCGTAGCGCGCGCCCTGCGCGAAGCCGACGAACCCCTGTCCACGCCGGCCGGCCGCGCCGCCCGGGGCGCCGGCAACGCCCGTTCGGGCGATCTGGACCGGCTGGAGAAGGCCCTGTCCGACCATCTCGCCACCCAGGTGAGGATCCGCACGGGCGCGCGCAAGGGCGGACAGCTCGTGATCGAGTTCTCCGACTGGGCGCACCTCGACGCGCTGCTGGAGCGCCAGGGCCTGGGCGGCGTGCTGGACGAGCGGCGCTCGGCCTGAAGGGAGAACGGACGCGTCGGATGCCGTGCGCCCCCGAGTCGGGGCATCCGTCCCGGACTCCGGCCCCGTCACTTGACATCCCCCTCAAACATCTTCATAATTCGAGATTCGCTTCGGTGGGGTGCCCGAGTGGTTAAAGGGGGCAGACTGTAAATCTGTTGGCCTTGCGCCTACGTTGGTTCGAATCCAACCCCCACCACCATGCGAACGATGTCCCGTGCTGAATTGTGGGGTGTCGGCAGGGATCCGAATCGCGGGTGTAGCTCAATGGTAGAGCAGAAGCCTTCCAAGCTTACGACGAGGGTTCGATTCCCTTCACCCGCTCCAGCGGGTCCGGTTCGACGGTCATCGAAATGAATTCCGCCCATGTGGCTCAGTGGTAGAGCACTCCCTTGGTAAGGGAGAGGTCATGCGTTCGATCCGCATCATGGGCACCACAACATCTTGGATCATTCCACAGTCAGGAGTCAGCCATGGCAAAAGGCAAGTTTGAACGGACCAAACCGCACGTGAACGTGGGTACGATCGGCCACGTTGACCACGGCAAGA
>OFIS01000279.1_pt1 | contig 41105 bp, 38 predicted proteins | sample 1775071 | NCBI WGS metagenome assembly OFIS01 (sample SAMN08195774, study PRJEB24354) | sludge metagenome | isolation source: sludge from phenol fed wastewater aerobic bioreactor C | place: India: Nagpur | collected 2016-09-17
GGTCTCGACCGCTTCGGCGAGGCGTTGGGCGAGGGCGCCCTCGGCGAGCCGGCGGGCGAGCGCGTCGCGTTCCTCGAGGAGCGGCGGCCGGGCGCGGGCGAGCCGGGCGAGCGCCTCGGCGGCGGCCCCGGCCTCGGCGGCGGCACGGTCACGGGCGGCGCGGGCGGCGCCGGCCTCGCGGACGAGGGGGGCGACCTCGGCGGCGCGGGCGGCGAGGCGGGCGAGGGCGTCGTCGCGGGCGCGGGCCTCTTCGTCGCGGAGGGCGATCAGCGCCTCGCGGGCGGCGGCGAGCGTCGCCTCGGCCTCGGCGCGGGCGGCGCGGCGGGTCTCCTCGGTGCCGTCGAGGGCGGCGAGACGGGCGTTCGCCTCGGTCCGGGCCTCGGCCGCCTCGGCGGCGCGGGCGCCGGCCTCGCGGGCGGCGTCGGAGACGCGGGCGCGCTCGGCGAGCTTCTCGGCGATCGTCTCCCAGCGCTCGACGATCGGCGCCAATTCGGGATGGCGGTCGCGTTCGGCGGCGAGGCGGGCGAGGGCGGCGAGCGTCTCGGTCCGCCGCGCGGTGACGGCGTCGCATTCGGCCCGGCATCGGGCGACGGCCGCCTCGGTCTCGCGGAAGGGGATCTCGGCCTCGGCGACGAGGCGGTGGGCCCCGGCGACGCGCTCGTCGAGCTTGGCGGCGGTGTCCCAGACCGGCCTCAGGAGGAGGATGCGTTCGTCGACGGTCTTCAGCGCGGCGAGGGCGGCGTTGCGGGTGATCTCGGCGTCGCGGTAGCGCGGGGTGGCGGTCTTCAGCCGCTCCATCGCCTCGGCGAGGGCCTCGACCGCGCCGGCCTCGGCGCGGCGGGCCTTGCGCAGCGTGTCGAAGACCGGGCGGAGCGCGCGGGCGCGATCGACGGCGGCGAGGCGGTCGCGATCGGCGCCGGCCTCGTCGAGGGCGACGTCGGCGGCGCGGGCGGCGGCCTCGGCGGCGTCGGCGCGCTCGAGGGCGCGGTCGAGACGGTCGAGCGCGGCGATCGCGGCGGCGGCGCCGGCGAGGCGGGCGTCGATGGCGGCGAGTTCACCGGCGATCAGGCCGCGACGGGCCTCCTTCTCGGCGCGCACCTCGGGGGCGAGCAGACCGACGGCGTCGCGGCGCTCGCGGGCGCGCAGGAGGGCCTCGCGCGCCGTCTTGGCGGCCTCGAAGGCCGCGACGGAGAGGCGGGCATAGATCTCGGTGCCGGTGATCTTCTCCAGGAGATCGGCGCGCTCGCGCTCGTCGGCGCGCAGGAAGGCGTCGAATTCGCCCTGGGCGAGGACGACGGTGCGGCGGAACTGGTCGTAGGTGAGGTCGGTCAGCGCCTCGACCGCCCGGGTCACGGCGGTCGCCTTCTCGGCGACGGTCTCGACCGGCGCCGCGTCGGGGCCGAGACGCACCAGGTGGCGGGTCACCGCCTGGAGCCGGCCGCCGGGTTTGCCGCGCGCGCGGTTGACGGTCCAGCGGGCGCGATAGGCCCGCCCGTCGAGGCCGAGGAAATCGACCTCGGCCCAGCCCCAGCCGGTGCCGCGCCGCAGGATGTTGCGGGGGTCCTTGGCCTTGACGGTCTGATCGGCGACGTCGGGCAGGTCCTGGTCGGAGCCGCCGCCGAGGCGGGGGAATTCGCCGTAGAGGGCGAGGCAGAGTGCGTCGAGGAGCGTCGACTTGCCGGCCCCGGTCTCGCCGGTGATGGCGAAGAGGCCGGCGCCGTCGAGGGGCTCGGCGGCGAGCTCGACGGCGAAGGGTTCGGCGAGGCTGGCGAGATTGGTGCCGCGAATGGCGAGGATCCGCATGGGTTCAGTCCTCCCCTCTCTCCACCGCCTCGGCGAGGCGGGCGAAGGCCTCGAGATGGGCCGGTTCGGGCGGTGTTCCGTGCTCGCCGGCGAAGGCGCGGGCGAAGAGATCGGCCGGCGCGACGTCGGCGAGGTCGACGCTCTCGGGCAGGCGGATCGCCGCCTCGTCGGCGGAGGGGCGGTCGACCATGTGGCCGACGAGGCGGATCGGATGGGCGCCGGCGATGCGATCGAGATCGGCCTTGAGGCCGGGCGCGGGGCCGTCGAGACGGATCACCGGCTGGACGAAGGGGCGCAGGTCGAGCGGCGTCTCGGCATCGAGGGCGAGATCGGCGAGCGCCGCGTCGAGCGCCTCGAGCGGCAGGGACCCGCGTGCGGGCAGGCGCAGGAACCGCACCGGGTGAGGGATCGACAGGTGTTCGACCCGGGTGACGCCGGGCTCGATCTCGACCAGGGAGACGCCGTGGTCGTAGTCGCGCTCGCTCGCCGAGAGGGGAAAGAGCGATCCGGAATAGCGGACGGTGGGGCGGCCGATCGCCTGGGCGCGGTGGAGGTGGCCGAGTGCCACATAGGCGAGATCATCGGCGAAGAGATCGGGCGGCACCGCATGTTCGCCGCCGACCAGGATGCGCCGTTCGGCGCCTTCCGATTCGAGCCCGCCGCCGACCGTGAGATGGCCGGTCAGGACCAGCGGCGCGTCGCCGATGCGGGCGCGGGCGGCGGCGATCACCTCCTCGTGGAAGGTCCGGACGGCGCGCACAACCGGCGATCCCGGCTCCTCCGAGCGGCGGTCGATCGGCGGCAGGCTCGCCGGGCCGAGATAGGGCAGGGCGAGGAGGTGGACGGTGGCGCCGCCGTCGCGCGGGACGAGCGGCAGGAGGTGGTGGTCGAGATCGACGGCGCCGTCGCGGCGGCGGATCCGGCCGACGACATGGACGCCCAGCTCGGCGAGGAGCGGATGGGGGGCCTCGATGCGGCCGGCGGGATCGTGATTTCCGGCGAGCACCACCGCCACGACGTGGGGCAGGCGGCGGCGCAGCGCCACCAGGGTGCGGAAGAAGAGCCGCTCGGCCTTCTCGCTCGGGTTCTGGGTGTCGAAGACGTCGCCGGCGACGACGAGCGCGTCGATGTCGCGCGCCTCGGCCAGATCGAGGAGCGTGGCGAGGGCACGGTCGTGCTCCTCCTCGCGCGACCAGCCCATCAGCGATTGGCCGAGATGCCAGTCGGCGGTGTGGAGGAGGCGGATCACGCGGGTGGCTCCCTCGAGCGTGTTGGGGAAGCGGGCGGACGAGTCGGCGAAAGCCTACTCCCTCCGCGCGGCGCCCGCACGCCCGGCGAGGCTCGCGCGTGACGCGGCGACGTCCGACCGTCACACTACCTAGACAGGGTCGAGGACCGACCGAGTCGCGGCCGCCGGATCCGACGCGCGCGGAGATCGTCGCGAGGCGCGTGGGCGGCAGGCGAGAGGAAAGCACGGCATGTCATTCTTCAATCTCGCGTTTTCGCCCCGCTACATCGCCTTGACGGTGGCCGCCTCGGCGACCGTGCTCTGCGCCGGCCTCCTGATCGCCCATCCCTCGATGCCGTGGCTGATCGGCCTGCCGCTGGCGCTCTTCGCGGGGCTGACGGCGCTCGGCATCTGGGACGTGATCCAGACGAAACACGCGGTGCTGCGCAATTATCCGATCTCGGCGCATCTGCGCTTCCTGCTCGAGGAGATGCGGCCGGAGATGCGGCAGTATTTCTTCGAGGACGAGAAGAACGGCATGCCGTTCTCGCGCGACAAGCGCGCCGTCGTCTATCAGCGCGCCAAGCGCGAGCTCGACAAGCGGCCGTTCGGCACCCAATACGACGTCTACGCGGAGGGCTACGAGTGGATCCGCCATTCGCTCGCCCCGACCGAGGTCGATCCGAAGGATCTCCGGATCACCGTCGGCGGCCCCGATTGCGCCCACCCCTACGACGCCTCGGTCTTCAACATCTCGGCGATGAGTTTCGGCGCCCTGTCGGCGAACGCGATCCGCGCCCTCAACGCGGGCGCCCGGGACGGCGGCTTCTATCACGACACCGGCGAGGGCGGCGTCTCGCCCTATCATCGCGAGGGCGGCGGCGATCTCGTCTGGGAACTGGGGTCGGGCTATTTCGGGGCGCGCGAGGGCGACGGGTCGTTCTCGCCGGATCGGTTCGCCGCGACCGCCGCCGATCCGCAGATCAAGATGATCGAGATCAAGCTCTCCCAAGGCGCCAAGCCCGGTCACGGCGGGGTGTTGCCGGCGGCCAAGGTCAGCCACGAGATCGCGGTGACGCGGGGCGTCTCGATGGGCGTCGACTGCGTCTCGCCGGCGGCGCACAGGGCATTTTCGACGCCGATCGGTCTGCTTGAGTTCGTCGCCTCGCTGCGCGATCTCTCCGGCGGCAAGCCGACCGGATTCAAGCTCTGCATCGGCCACCCCTGGGAATTCCTCGGCATCGTCAAGGCGATGCTCGAGACGAGGATCCTGCCGGACTTCATCGTCGTCGACGGCAAGGAGGGCGGCACCGGCGCGGCGCCGATGGAGTTCATGGACCATCTCGGCCTGCCGCTGCGCGACGGGCTCGACTTCGTCCACAACGCGCTGGTCGGCGCGGGCCTGCGCGGATCGATCCGGATCGGCGCCTCGGGCAAGATCATCACCGGCTTCGACATCGCCCGCGCCATGGCGCTCGGCGCCGACTGGTGCAATTCGGCGCGCGGTTTCATGTTCGCGGTCGGCTGCATCCAGTCGCAGAGCTGCCACACCGACAAGTGCCCGGTCGGCGTCGCCACCCAGGATCCGACGCGCGGGCGGGCGCTCGTCGTCGCCGACAAGCGCGAGCGGGTGGCGAATTTCCACCGTTCCACCGTCCACGCGCTCGCCGAACTGACCGGGGCGGCGGGGCTCGATCATCCCAACCGCTTCATGCCGGTCCATTTCACCCGGCGCGTCTCGGCCTACGAATCGATCGGCTTCGACATGCTCTATCCGGCGCTGTCGCACGGCGAGCTGGTGGTCGGCACCAACGATCGGCGCTTCCGCGACGCCTGGGCGATGGCGCGGGCGGATCGTTTCGCGCCGTGAGGCGACGAGCCTTCGTTCACCACGTGGAGGTCTCGTCGTGGCGGGAGGGCGCGGGCGAGCGTATGATGAACCCTCGTCGAGCCGAAACTTCGTCGCCGGTGGGAGCATTCGCCATGTCGGGGACCTCTGAAGACCGTCGCCGCGAAAGTCGTCGCCGCAGTCTGTTGCGGGCGAGCGTCGTGTTCGCTGGCGGATATTCGTCGATGGACTGCATCGTTCGCGATCTCACGGGCAAGGGAGCGCGGTTGAAGTTCCCCGGGCCGGTGGTGGTGCCGCCGATCTTCGAACTGCGCCTGCTCGATCGCGGCGAGCGCCGCCCCGCCCACAAGGTCTGGGTGCGCGACGGTGAAATGGGCGCCGCCTTCGACTGAGCGCCCTCGTGGATCTCGCCGGATCGGTGGGGATGTTTTGCGCCGGGCTCGCGGGCGTGGCATGGAAGGGCGCCCGGTCGCGCGATCGGGCGCCTTCGTCGTTATGGGCAGCCGCTCGCCGTCATGACCACCAACCGTCTCTATCTCGATCACAACGCCGGCGCGCCGGTGCTCGACGTCGCGCTCGCGGCGGCGACCGACGCGGCGCGGGCCGGGGGCAACGCCTCCTCGGTCCATTTCGAGGGGCGGGCGGCGCGGGCCCGCGTCGAGGAGGCGCGTCGCGCGGTCGCGCGCCTCGCCGGTGCCGCCGCCGCGTCGGTCACCTTCACCTCCGGGGCGAGCGAGGCCAACGTCACGGCGCTGTCGCCGCCGATGCGCGAGGGCGCGCGCGAGATCCGGCTCGATCGGCTGCTGATCGGCGCGACGGAGCATCCGTCCGTGCTGGCCGGCGGGCGTTTCGCGGCCGATCGGGTCGAGACGATCGCGGTCGACGGCGACGGCGTGGTGCGGCTCGACCGGCTCGAGGCGCGGCTCGCGGCGCTCACGGCGGCGGGCGAGCGGGCGCTCGTCTCGGTGCAACTGGCGAATTCCGAGACCGGCGTGATCCAGCCGATCGCCGAGGTGGTGCGGATCGGGCGGGCGCAGGGCGCGGTGATCCACTGCGACGCGGTCCAGGGGGCGGGGCGGATCCGGCTCGACGATCCGGCGCTCGACGTGGACATGATGTCGCTGTCGGCCCACAAGATCGGCGGTCTGCCGGGGTGTGGCGCGCTGATATCTCGCAATCCCGAGATCGTCCCGGCGCCGCTCCTCGTCGGCGGGGGGCAGGAATCCCGGCGCCGCGCCGGCACCCAGAACGTGCCCGGCATCGCCGCCTTCGGCGCGGCGGCGACGGTCGCAGGCGAGCGACTACGTGAAATTGCGGATCTCGCCGCGCGAAGGGACTGGTTGGAAGGGGAGTTGCGTTCTATATCTTCCAATGTGAAAGTTCTGGGAACGGGTGCTCCGCGTCTCGCCAACACGATCATGGTGGCGATTCGGGGCGCATCGGCCGAGACGGCGGTCATCGCCTTCGATCTCGAAGGGGTGGCGATCTCGGCCGGGTCCGCCTGTTCGTCGGGCAAGGTCGGCGCCAGCCACGTGGTGGAAGCCATGGGGGTGGAGGCGGACTTCGCCCGGGGCGCGATCCGCCTGTCCTTCGGTCTCGACACCTCCGTCTCGGATCTCGAACGGGTGGTGGCGGTGGCGAGGCGGGTGATCGGGCGGCTGGCGCGTTCATGATCGGCGCCTCGCGTGTCGGCGCGCGGGTGATCCTTCCGGTGGTCACTTGCGTGGAAGACTGGAATACCGGATTCTCGAACCCGCGGACCTTGACCCCGCGCTGCGAAGAGAGAACGTCATGGCTGCAGTGAAGGAAACGGTCGACCAGGTCCGGGCGATCGACGTCGACCAGTACAAGTACGGTTTCGAATCCGCGATCGAGTCCGACATGGCCCCCAAGGGGTTGTCGGAGGACATCGTCCGGTTCATCTCCGCCAAGAAGAACGAGCCCGAGTGGATGCTCGAATGGCGGCTCGACGCCTATCGGCGTTGGCTGACCATGGAGGAGCCGACCTGGGCGCGGGTGCACTATCCGCCGATCGACTTCCAGGACCTCTACTATTACGCCGCGCCGAAGAGCACGGCCGGGCCGAAGAGCCTGGACGAGGTCGATCCGGAGCTGATCCGGGTCTATGAGAAGCTCGGCATTCCCCTGAAGGAACAGGCGGTTCTGGCCGGCGTCGAAGGGGCGAAGATCGCCGTCGACGCGGTGTTCGATTCGGTTTCGGTGGTCACCACCTTCCGTGAGGAACTGGCCAAGGTCGGCATCATCTTCTGCTCGATTTCGGAGGCGATGCGCGAGCATCCCGATCTCGTGAAGAAGTATCTCGGCACGGTGGTTCCGACCTCCGACAACTATTACGCGACGCTCAATTCGGCGGTCTTTTCCGACGGTTCCTTCGTGTGGATCCCGGAAGGCGTGCGCTGTCCGATGGAGCTCTCGACCTATTTCCGGATCAACGAGAAGAAGACCGGCCAGTTCGAGCGCACCCTGATCATCGCCGAGAAGGGCTCCTACGTGAGTTATCTCGAGGGCTGCACGGCGCCCCAGCGCGACGAGAACCAGCTGCATGCGGCGGTGGTCGAACTGATTGCGATGGAAGACGCCGAGATTAAATATTCCACCGTCCAGAACTGGTATCCCGGCGACAAGGACGGCAAGGGCGGCATCTACAACTTCGTGACCAAGCGCGGCGACTGTCGCGGCGACCGTTCGAAGATCTCGTGGACCCAGGTGGAGACCGGCTCGGCGATCACCTGGAAATATCCGTCCTGCATCCTGCGCGGCGACGGCTCGCAGGGCGAGTTCTACTCGATCGCGGTGTCGAACGGCCATCAGCAGGTCGACAGCGGCACCAAGATGATCCATCTGGGCAAGAACACCGCCTCGCGGATCATCTCCAAGGGCATTTCCGCCGGCAAGTCGCAGAACACCTATCGTGGTCAGGTGAAGATCAATCGCAAGGCGGACGGGGCGCGCTCCTTCACCAATTGCGACAGTCTGCTGATCGGCCACGACTGCGGCGCGCACACCGTGCCCTATATCGAGAGCGGCAACCCTAAGGCCAAGGTCGAGCACGAGGCGACCACCTCGAAGATCTCCGACGACCAGCTCTTCTACTGCATCTCGCGCGGTCTTCCGACCGAGGAGGCGGTGGCGCTGATCGTCAACGGCTTCGTCCGCGAGGTACTGCAACAGCTGCCGATGGAATTCGCCGTGGAAGCCCAGAAGCTGATCGGCGTGAGCCTCGAAGGCTCGGTGGGCTGAGCCATGGCGGGCAGGCCCTGGTTTCGTCGCAGCCGATCCTGGGGCTCCGTTCCGATCAGCGGCACGGGGTGGTTCGTCACGATGCTGCTCGTGGCGGTCGAATTCGCCGGCACCGTCCTCCTGATCTTCGTGCCCGAAGCGCGGCACGAGCCGATCGGAGTGTCGCGGGGCCTGGGATGGTTCCTGCTCTCGGCGGGAAACATCGCCTTCTTCATCATGCTCTCCCAGGCGCGGATGGCGCCGGAGACGACCGACAGCGATACCGGAAGGTGAGAGCGATGCTCGAAATCAAGAATCTCCATGCCGAGATCGAAGCCGATGGCCGCGAGATCCTGCGCGGGCTCGATCTGACCGTGAAGGCGGGCGAGGTCCACGCCATCATGGGGCCGAACGGCGCCGGCAAGTCGACGCTCTCCCATGTGCTCGCCGGCAAGCCCGGTTACCGGGTCACGGAAGGAACGGCGACGCTCGACGGGGTCGACATCCTCGAGATGGATCCGGCGCTGCGCGCCGCGAACGGCCTCTTCCTCGCCTTCCAGTATCCGGTCGAGATCCCGGGCGTCGGCAACATGACCTTCCTGAAGGCGGCGCTCAATTCGCAGCGCAAGGCGCGCGGCGAGGGCGAGATGTCGACGCCGGACTTCATGCGGCTCGTGCGCACCGAGGCCGGCAAGCTCAAGATCACCCAGGACATGTTGAAGCGTCCGGTCAACGTCGGATTCTCCGGCGGCGAGAAGAAGCGCAACGAGATCCTGCAGATGGCGATCCTGCAGCCGAAGCTCTGCATCCTCGACGAGACCGATTCCGGCCTCGACATCGATGCGCTCAAGGTCGTCTCCGACGGTGTCAACGCGCTGCGCTCGCCCGATCGCGCCTTCGTGGTCATCACCCATTATCAGCGTCTGCTCGACCACATCCGCCCGGACGTGGTGCACGTCCTCTCCAAGGGGCGGATCGTGAAGACCGGCGGGCCGGATCTGGCGCTGGAACTCGAGGCGAAGGGCTATGCCGACTTCGCCGACGAAGCGGCGTGAGGAGGCGACGATGACGATCGCCACCGCTCCCCAGAGGCGCAGGACCCGCGCCGAAACCGATCTCGATCAGGCGTTCGAGGCGATGGCCTCGGCGCTCGCCGGCGACATCGCGCCGCGCGCCGGCGCCTTCGCGCGCTTCGCCGCCGAGGGCCTGCCGCATCGCCGCGTCGAGGCCTATCACTTCACCGATCTGCGCTCGCTGATGGTGAGCGCGCCGCCGCCGGCGCCGCGCCCCCACGCCAAGATCAAGGCGAGCGCGGACGTCTTCGCCGCCGTCGACGCGGCGCGGGCGGTCTTCGTCGACGGCTGGTTCATGGGCGATCTCTCCGATCTCTCCGGGCTCGGCGAGGGCGTGAGCGTGACCTCGATCGCCGCGGCGCTCGCCACCGGCGACGAGGCGCTGGCCGCGCTCGGTGCCCGGCTCGACGCGGACGTGACGGCGGAGAGCGATCCGCTGGTGGCGCTCGCCACGACCTTCTACGGCGACGGGCTGGTGGTCCGGGTGGCGCCGGGCGCCGCCGCGGCGCGGCCGCTCGAGATCCGGCATCTCTCCTCGGGTGCCTCCGTCTCGGCCTTCGTCCGCCATGCGGTGGTGGTCGGGGCAGGGGCGTCGCTCCAGGTGATCGAGAGCCATCAGAGCCCGAACGACCTCGAGTTTCATGCCCATACGCTGACCGAGCTGACCCTCGCGGAGGGGGCGAAGGTGGCGTGGACCGATCGGCAGAAGGAGGGCGATCAGGCGGCGCGGTTCTCCTCGCTGGCGCTGTCGCTCGGCAAGACGGCGGTGCTAGACCATTCGGTGGTGACGCTCGGGGCGAAGCTCGCCCGCACCCAGATCTTCGCCCGTCTCGGCGAGGCGTGCGAACTGACCACGCGTGGCGCCACGCTGATCGCCGATCGCGCCCATGCCGACGCGACCCTCTTCGTCACTCATGTCGGGGCGAACGCGGTCAGCCGCGAACTCTACAAGTCGGCCGTCGACGGCGAGGCGAAGTCGGTCTTCCAGGGCAAGATCCGGGTGGAGAAGACGGCGCAGGGCACCGACGGGCGGATGGGGGCGCATGCGGTGCTGCTGTCGCCGCGCGCCGAGGCCATGGCCAAGCCCGAGCTCGAGATCTTCGCCGACGACGTCGCCTGCGCGCACGGCGCCACCGTCGCGGAGATCGACGACACGCTGAAGTTCTATCTGATGAGCCGCGGCATTCCCGCCGCCGAGACCGAGAAGCTGCTGATCCGCGCCTTCCTCGGCGAGGTCACCGACGCGATCGCCCACGAGGGCGTGCGCGAGGCGATCGAGGCGGAGATCGAGGCCTGGATCGACGGGAGGGCAGCACGATGAACGCGCCTCTTCCTCCCTACGACGTCGAGGCGATCCGCCGCGACTTCCCGATCCTCGCGACGACCGTCTACGGCAAGCCGCTGGTCTATCTCGACAACGGCGCCTCGGCGCAGAAGCCGCAGGTCGTGATCGACGAGATGGTCGACGTGATGAAGCACCGCTATGCCAACGTGCATCGCGGCCTGCACTACCTCGCCAATGCCGCGACCGAGGCCTACGAGGGGGCGCGCGAGATCGTGCGCGGCTTCCTCAACGCCGCCTCGACCGACGAGATCGTCTTCACCAAGTCGACGACCGAGGCGATCAACCTCGTCGCGTCCTCGCTCGGCCAGGGGCTCGGCGAGGGCGACGAGGTGGTGCTGTCGATCCTCGAGCATCACGCCAACATCGTGCCCTGGCATTTCCTGCGGGAGCGCAAGGGCGTGGTGCTGAAGTGGGCGCCGATCGCCGAGGACGGCTCGTTCCTCCTCGACGAATTCGAGAAGCTGCTCGGGCCGAAGACCAAGATCGTCGCGGTCACCCAGATGTCGAACGTCACCGGCACGGTGGTGCCGGTCGCCGAGATCTGCCGGATGGCGCGGGAGCGGGGCATCCGGACCCTCGTCGACGGGTCTCAGGCGGCGGTGCACATGCCCGTCGACGTGCGGGCGATCGGCTGTGACTTCTACGCCATCACCGGCCACAAGCTCTATGGGCCGACCGGCATCGGCGCGCTCTACGGCCGCCACGAGTTGCTCGCCTCGATGCCGCCCTTCCTCGGCGGCGGCGAGATGATCCGCGAGGTGACCGAGGATCTCGTCACCTACGGCGAGCCGCCGCATCGCTTCGAGGCGGGCACGCCGCCGATCGTCGAGGCCGCCGGGCTCGGCGCGGCGCTGACCTACATGCAGTCGATCGGTCGCGAGCGGATCGCCGCCCACGAGGCCGATCTCGGCGCCTATGCCCAGGCGCGGCTCGCCGAACTCAACTCGGTGCGGGTGTTCGGGACGGCGCCGGGCAAGGGGGCGATCGTCTCCTTCGAAGTGCAGGGCGCGCATGCCCACGACGTCGCGACGATCCTCGATCGCTACGGTATCGCGGTGCGCGCGGGCACGCATTGCGCCCAACCCCTCTTGAAGCGCTACGGGGTGACCTCCACCTGTCGTGCGTCCTTCGCCATGTACAATCGCCGCGACGAGGTCGACCGTCTGGTCGAGGGGCTCGTCAAGGCGCAATCGTTCTTCGCCTGACGGGAAGGAGTGAGACACCCATGGAAGCCACGGCACCGGAGTTCTCCGCCGGCCCCTCTCAGGTCGCGACCTCGGGCGGATCTGCGATCCCGCCGGAGGAGCTGGCGCGGTTGACGCAGGACATCATCGGCGCGCTGAAGACCGTCTACGACCCGGAGATCCCGGCCGACATCTACGAGCTCGGTCTGATCTACAAGGTCGACATCGACGACGAGCGCAACGTCGCCGTCGACATGACGCTGACCGCGCCGGGCTGCCCGGTCGCCGGCGAGATGCCGGACTGGGTGCAGAACGCGATCCGCGCGGTGGCCGGCATCAACGAGGTCACCGTCAACATGGTGTTCGATCCGCCGTGGGATCAGAGCCGCATGTCCGACGAAGCGCGCATCGCGCTCGACATGTATTGAGCGAGAAGGAGAACGACATGGGTCTCTTCGGCGACATGCCCGTGGTCAAGCTGACACCGGCGGCGGTCGATCGCGTGCGCTCGATCATCGCCAACTCCTCGACGCCGCTCGCCGGGCTGCGGCTCGGCCTCGAGAAGGGCGGCTGCGCCGGCATGACCTACCATTTCGCGATGGTGGAGACGGCGGATCCCAAGGACGACGTGGTCGAAGTGGACGGGGTGAAGGTCTTCATCGATCCGGCCGCGACGCTCTATCTGCTCGGCACCACGGTCGATTTCAAGACCGACAAGATGGCCTCGACCTTCGTGTTCGAGAACCCCAACCAGATCTCGGCCTGCGGCTGCGGCGAGTCGGTCTCGATCGAGCCGGCGAAAATGTGAGGCGAGGGGGGCTCCCGCCTCCGCGATCATCCGCCGGAGTCTCCTGCCGCTGCCCGTGTCGTCATCCCCGGCCGGAGCGCTCTCGGGCGCGGAGGGGAAGGGGATCGCGACAGGCGTCTCATCCCGACTGCGCTCCCCGGTCACCTCGTGGCGAGGTTCGCGCGCGATACCCTTCCCTCGCTTCGCTCGCCGGGAATGACGGGTGCCGTCAGGTCGTCGTCTCGTCACACGACGGTCCGCATCACCCCCTCTTCGAGCCAGAGACCGCCATGGACCTCTTCGACCGTCTGAAGGCCGCTCACCCGCAAGCGTGGGCGGCCTATGTCGACCATCCCTTCGTCGCCGGGCTCGGCGACGGCACGCTGCCGGAGGCGGCGTTTCGGACCTATCTCGTCCAGGATTGGCTGTTCCTGATCCAGTTCGCGCGAGCCTATGCGCTCGCCGTCTTCAAGGGGCGCGATCTCGTGGAGATGCGGGCGGCGCAGAAGGGGCTCGCGGCGATCCTCGACGTCGAGATGGATCTGCACGTCAGGCTGTGCGAACGGCGCGGGATCCCGCTCGAGGTTCTGGAGACGACGCCGGAGCATCGCGCCACCACCGCCTATACCCGTTTCGTGCTCGATACCGGCATGCGCGGCGATCTCCTCGATCTCCACGTGGCGCTGGCGCCCTGCATCGTCGGCTATGCCGAGATCGCCGCGAGGCTCGCGACGCGGCCCGGCGCGCTCGACCCCTCGAACCCCTATGCCGAGTGGATCGCCGAATATGCCGGCGAGGGCTACCAGGAGGTGGCGCGCGAGGCTCGCGCCCATCTCGATCGGCTCGGCGCGCGCTCGCTCACCGAGGCGCGCTTTTCCGACTGCGCCGCCATCTTCGCCCAGGCGAGCCTGCTCGAGGCGGATTTCTGGTCGATGGGGCTCGCCGGCGCGGCGTGACCGGGCGATCCGTCCGGCGCGGGTCCTCCCTTTGATCTCGATCATTGTCGCCGGCGGCCGGGGCTGATCGGCTGGGCGGGCAAGGACGAGGGGCAGGGCTCATGAGGATCGCCGTCGCAACGAAAGATTGGGCCACCGTCTCCGGTCATGCCGGGCAGACGCGGTGCTGGCTGCTGTGGGATCTCGCGGGCGCGCGGGCGGGCGATCCTCTGCCGGAGCCGAGCCGGGTCGAGCTCGCCAAGGAGCAGCTCTTCCACCATTTCCAGGACGACGGCCCGCACCCGCTCGACGGGGTCGAGATCGTCGTGGCGGGCAGCGCCGGCGACGGGTTCGTGCGCCACATGAAGGCGCGCGGCGCCGACGTGGTTCTGACCGGCGAGAGCGATCCGGTCCGGGCGCTCACGCTGCTCATCGCCGGGGAGGATCTCCCCGAACAACGCTTCGACATCACGACCAGTCTCTGTAAGCTGCGCGACCTGTTCTCGCGTCACTGACGAGAACGGTCCCCCCGCGCCCCCGGCCGCGCGCCTTGCCAGAGGGTCTCCCGCCCGATGTCCCATGTCTTCGCCGATCAGACGATCGCGCTCGTCGTCTTCGCCGTGATCTCGTTCTTCACGCCGGGGCCGAACAACGTGATGTTGCTCGCCTCGGGGGTGAACTTCGGCTTCCGGCGCACGCTGCCGCACATCGCGGGCGTCTCGCTCGGCTATCCGGCGATGACGGCGCTGGTGGCGCTCGGGCTCGGCGGCGTGTTCAAGGCGGTGCCGTGGCTGCACACGGCGATCGAGGTGGCGGGCGTCGTCTATCTCCTGTGGCTCGCGGCGAAGATCGCGTTTCAGCCGGTCGATCGCGGCGTCGATCCCGGCGCAGGGGCGGCGCGGGCGAAGCCCTTCGGCTTCTTCCAGGCGGCGGCGTTCCAATGGGTCAACGTCAAGGGCTGGGTGATGGTGATCTCGGCCGTCTCGGTCTACGTGCCGGACGGGCTCGGGGCGATCGGCGGGGCGGCGTTGCTGTTCGGCGTGTTTCTCCTCACGGGGATCGGCTCGACGACGGCCTGGGCCGGGCTCGGCACGGTCATCGCGCGGTTCCTGCGCGATCCGTTGCGCCTGCGCCTCTTCAATCTCACCATGGGGCTGTTGCTGGTGGTCTCGCTGTGGCCGGCCTTCGGCGACATCGCCGGTTGGATCGCGAGCCGAGGAGCGACCCCGTGAGCGACGTCGAATTCTATCTCGATCTCTGCCGGCCGCTCGGCGGCGTCACGTCGAAGCGGATGTTCGGCGGGCTCTGTCTCTGGCACGAGGGCCTCGCCTTCGCGCTGGTGATCGCCGACACGCTCTATCTCAAGGTCGACGCGGAGAACGGGCCGGCCTTCGATGAGCGCGGGCTGCCGCGCTTCTCCTACGAGACCAAGACCGGGCGGACGACGGTGATGTCCTATGCCCGGGCGCCGGAGGAGGTGTTCGACGACCCGGACGTCTTCGCCGAGTGGGCGCGTGGCGCGATCGGTGCCGCGCGGCGGGCGGCGGCGGCGAAACCCGCCCCCCGAAAGCCGCGCGCGACGCGGGCGTGAGGAAATCCCTCGTTGCCCTCGGCACGGTTTCGGTCGATAAGGCTCGACACCGTCGGGAAACGCCTCGGGCGTCCCGATCCGTTCCAATCGCAAGGACCGAGCACCCATGACCGCTCTCGACCCGGAAAACACCCTCGTCATCGAAACCACCCAGGGCCGCGTCGTCATCGCCATGCGCCCCGACCTCGCCCCCAACCACGTCGCCCACATCAAGAAGCTGGCGCGTGAAGGGTTCTACGACGGGATCGTCTTCCACCGCGTGATCGAGGGCTTCATGGCCCAGACCGGCTGCCCGCAGGGCCGCGGCACCGGCGGCTCGAAGTACCCGGACCTCAAGGCCGAGTTCAACGCCGAGCCGCACGTGCGCGGCACCGCCTCGATGGCGCGCGCCCAGAACCCGAATTCGGCCAACTCGCAGTTCTTCATCTGCTTCGACGACGCCAGCTTCCTCAACCGCCAGTACACGGTGTGGGGCAAGGTCGTCGAAGGCATGGAGAACGTCGACAAGATCAAGCGCGGCGAGCCGGTCGTGAACCCGGACAAGATGATCTCCGTGAAGGTCATGGCCGACATCGCCGAGTGATCGGCGGTCACGGATCGAGTTTCGAGGCGGCCGGGGCACATGCTCCGGCCGTTTCGCGTCACACGGAGGCTGGCGTCCCGTCGTCCGGCCGCATATGACGGTGCCATGCGCGTCGACCTCTTCGATTTCGACCTTCCCGACGATCTCATCGCCCTCCGTCCGGCCACCCCGCGCGAGAGCGCGCGGCTGCTCGTGGTCGCGCCCGGAGGCGAGCCCGAGTTCACCGACGCGACCGTCGGCGATCTGCCCGCGTGGCTCCGGCCCGGTGACGCGCTCGTCTTCAACGACACCAAGGTGATCCCGGCCGAGCTCTCAGGGATACGTGTGCGCGGCGAGGCGCGGACGGCGGTCGCCTTCAATCTGATCGAACGGGCGGGTGCGGCCCATTGGCGCGCCTTCGCGCGGCCGGGCAAGCGCCTCAAGGTCGGCGACCGCGTGATCTTCGGAGAGGCGGGACGCGTGTGCCTCCTCGGCGAGGTCTGGGCGACGGTCACCGCCAAGGGCGAGGACGGGGTGGTCGATCTCGCCTTCGATCTCGCCGGGCCCGATCTCGATCAGGCGATCCACGCGATCGGCTCGATGCCGCTGCCGCCCTATATCGGCGCCAAGCGCGGCGTCGATGCCCAGGACGAGCGCGACTATCAGACGATCTACGCGCGTGAGGAAGGTGCCGTCGCGGCGCCGACGGCGGGGCTCCACTTCACCGACGCGATGTTCGCCCGGCTCGACGCGATGGGCGTCGAGCGGCATTTCGTGACGCTGCACGTCGGCGCGGGCACGTTCTTGCCGGTCAAGGTCGACGACACCGCCGATCACGTCATGCATTTCGAGAGCGGGGTGCTCTCGGGCGAGACGGCGGCGCGGCTCAATGCCGTGCGGGCGGCGGGCGGGCGGATCGTGGCGGTCGGTACGACGTCGCTCCGCATCCTCGAGAGCGCCTGCGACGACGCGGGCCGGCTCTCGGCCTTTGCCGGGGCGACCGACATCTTCATCACGCCCGGGCGGCCGGTGCGCTCGATCGACGCCCTGATGACCAACTTCCACCTGCCGCGCTCGACGCTCTTCATGCTGGTCTCGGCGTTCGCCGGGCTCGATCGCATGAAGCGGGCCTATGCCCATGCGATCGAGACCGGCTACCGCTTCTATTCGTACGGCGACGCCTCGCTGCTCTTCCCGGACCGCTCATGACCGACGCGCCTCTCGCCTCCGCCACCGACCTCTCCCCCGCCTTCGGCTTCACGCTGCATGCGACCGACGGCGCCGCCCGGCGTGGCACGGTGACGACGGCGCACGGTGAGATCCGCACGCCCGCCTTCATGCCGGTCGGCACCCAGGCGACGGTCAAATGCATGTATCCGGAACAGGTCCGGGCGCTCGGCGCCGACGTGATCCTCGGCAACACCTATCATCTGATGCTGCGGCCGGGCGCCGAACGGGTGGCGCGGCTCGGCGGGCTCCACCGTTTCATGAATTGGCCGCATCCGATCCTGACCGACAGCGGCGGGTTCCAGGTGATGTCGCTGGCGCAGCTCCGCAAGATCACCGAAAAGGGCGTCACCTTCCAGAGCCACATCGACGGCAGCCGCCACGAGCTGACGCCGGAGCGCTCGATCGAGATCCAGGGCCTGCTCGGCTCGAACATCCAGATGCAGCTCGACGAATGCGTGGCGCTGCCCGCGACGCGGGCCGACATGGAACGGGCGATGGAGCTCTCGCTCCGCTGGGCGGCGCGCTCCAAGGCGGCCTTCTTCGGCAAGCGCGGCCACGGCATCTTCGGCATCGTCCAGGGCGGCGACGACGAGGAGCTCCGGGCGCGCTCGGCGCGCGGCCTGGTCGAGATCGGCTTCCACGGCTATGCGCTCGGCGGGCTCGCGGTCGGCGAGCCGCAGGAGGTGATGCTGCGGGTGATCGAGGCGACGGCGCCGCTCCTGCCGGCGGACAAGCCGCGCTACCTGATGGGCGTCGGCACGCCGCACGACATGATCGAGGCGGTGGCGCGCGGCATCGACATGTTCGACTGCGTCATGCCGACCCGGGCCGGGCGGCACGGGCAGGTCTTCACCGCGCGCGGGCGCGTCAATCTCAAGAACGCCCGCCACGCCGACGACCCCCGGCCGATCGACGAGACCAGCCCGGAACCGGCGGCGCGCGAGTGGTCGCGGGCCTATCTGCATCATCTGGTCAGGACCGGCGAGGCGCTCGGCGCCATGCTGCTGACCCGGATCAATCTCGGCTACTACCAGACGCTGATGCAGGGCGCCCGCGAGGCGATCGAGGCCGGGCGCTACGCCGACTGGAAGGCGGAGACGATCGCCGGCTGGGCCGACGGCGACATCGCCCCGCTCTGAGCTCCGAGCTCTCGGCCACGTGCTGGGCGAGGCGTCCTGCCGCGCCGGCGCTTGATCTCTCGCATGGCGGCGGGTCGCGGGCGGTACGACACTTCGGAACCCCCAGAGGATCGCGTCGCGTCGTCGCCCGAGGAGGACCCGCGCCATGACGATCGCCTCCGCTTCCACCGCCGCTCTCGCCCGCGCCTTCGCGCTCGCGCCGCTTGCCGCGCTCATGGTCGTCCTGGCGACGCCGGCCGCCGCCGAGACGCCGCTCTACGACAATTGGAACCCGGCCGCCTGTTCCGGGACCGATCGATCGCGGTTCGAGGTGGGCGTGCCGATCCGCGTCGAGCGGATCGAGGTCTGGTACAATTGGAAGGCGGGGGAGCGATCGGTCGCCTTCCGGCTGGAGAAGGACGGCACGACGATCGTCCAGGGGACGATGGCGCGCGGCAGCTGCGATCCCTACCAGTCCGCCTGGTGCGTGGCGACGTGGGCGCCGGGCGTCGATTTCGATACGGGGATCTATACCGTGGTGCTGGCGCGGCCGGCGGTCTGCGTCAACGGCGGCAGCAACGGCGGGTTCATCCGCGTGTGGGGCGCGCCGCACTGAGGCGCGCGCCCCGCTCGTCCGGCCGAGGCCCGTTCGGGGGTGCCTTCGTGGGGAACGCTCGGCAAGGGCCGGAGCGTTCCGCGCACGGGCATCATTCGCCGATGAGCTTGCAGGCGATCTCGATCGGCTTCGACATCGCCAGCTCGACGGTGTCCTGGTAGATGCCGCAATCGAGGATGTTGTCGTCGACCGCGCGCCGCGCCGAATAGACGTTGATCAGGATGCCGGAGGTGCCGGCATGGATCCACTTCGTCTTCTTCATGTCGAAGCCCTTGCCGGCGAAGGCGAAGACCGCATGCGGCTCGGCGAGGGGGCGAGTGATCTCCTCGTCGCCGAGGTCGATCTCGCCGATCTCGTTGGGGATCTTCTTCTTCTCGGCCGCCTCGGTCGGCATGCCGTAATAGTGCGCGGAGACGGTGACCTGTTCCTTCAGCTTCGTCAGTTTGGCGACGGCGGCGGGCGACAGGGTCAGGGCGACGGAATATTTCGGCACCGGCTCGGCGGCGACGGCGAGCGCCGGCACGAGCGCGACCAGGGAGACGAGGGCGAGACGTCGGACGTCGAACATGGGGCAGATCTCCTGCTCTTGCGGCGCGCGGCCGGCATCCGGAGGGGGGAAAGGTGCCCCGGCGGGCGTCAGCCGCCGGTGGGGGGCGTCTCGGGCGTGGTCTCCGTCTCGGTCTCGCCCGCGAATTCGTGGGCCTGGGGCGGGACTTCGGCCGGATAGGGTTGAACGCGCCGTTCCTCGAGGGCGACGAGATTGGGCGGCGGCTCGGGCGTCACGATCAGCCGGTCGATCGACTTGATCAGCTCGGGCTCGCACAGCACGGCCATGCGCTCCTTCGGTCCGAGCCAGGAGAGGACCTCGGCGAAATTGGTCGCCTCGTGGATCTTGGCGGCGGCCATCACCGGCTCGAGCTCGGGCTTGCCGCGCGCGCGCAGCGGCGGCGGCAGATGCATGCGGGCATGGACGGCGCGGGCGACCGGGTTCTCCACCACCGAGGTGAGACCGTCCTCGACCTCCGGCAACTCGGCTTCCGCGAGCTGCTGGGCGGCATGGGCGGCGGCGAGAATGGCGGGCGGGTCGGTCTCCTCGGGGATGAGGAGGAGGTGGATCTTCTTCAGCGCGAGGCCGGCGGCGAGCGAGCCGGAGGCCCAGGAGATCGGCACCGCCAGCATCAGGCCGATCACCGTCGGCGACATCCAGGCGAGGATCGCCGGCGAGATCACATAGGCCGCGAAGGTCATGACGACGCCGATGGTGGCGTGCTGCCAATGGTGGCGGATGACCTCGGCGAGCGGGATGCCGCCGTCGTCGCGGCGCTGGGTCTTCCAGCCGGAATCACGGCCGAGCAGGATCTCGGCGACGTGGCGCGACTGGAGCAGCATCATCACCGGGGCGACCAGCGCCGAGATCAGCGTCTCCAGCACCATGCCGACGACGATGGCGATCGCGCCGCCGGAGCGGCGGCGGACGTTGCCGCGGATCAGCGATTCGATCACGCCGAGCACCTTGGGCAGCAGGAGCACGCCCATGGTGACGAGGAACAGCGACACCGCGCGCTCGGAATCGAAGCGCGGCCAGGCCGGATAGAGCGAGAATTCCTTGGAGAAATATTCCGGCCGGATGAACCGCGCCTGCAAGGCCAGCGCCAAGCCGACCAGCAGCAGCATCAGCCAGATCGGCGAGGCGAGATAGCTCATGATGCCGGTGGAGAAATGCACCCGCGACGGCCAGACGAGGCCGCGCGTGCCGAGCAGGGCCATGTGCTGGAGATTGCCCTGGGCCCAGCGGCGGTCGCGCATGGCGACGTCGAGGAGCGAGGGCGGGCTCTCCTCGTAGGAGCCCGCCAGCCACGGCACCATGTAGACGGCCCAGCCGCCGCGCCGGATCAGCGCCGCCTCGACGAAGTCGTGGCTCATGACGTGACCGCCGAAGGGCTTGCGCCCCGGCAGATCCGGCAGGCCGCAGGCCTCGGCGAAGGCCTTGGTGCGGATGATGGCGTTGTGGCCCCAATAGTTGCCGTCGCGGCCGTGCCAGACGGCGAGGCCACGGGCGATGACCGGGCCGTAGATGCGGCCGGCGAACTGCTGGAGACGGGCGAAGAGCGTGTTGCGATTGACGATCACCGGCAGGGTCTGGATGATCCCGGCCTTGGGGTCGTCCTCCATCAGACGGGCCATGGTGATCAGCGTCGAGCCCATCATCAGGCTGTCGGCGTCGAGCACCAGCATGTGGTCGTAGCGGCCGCCCCAGCGGGTGACGAAGTCCTGGATGTTGCCGGCCTTGCGGGCGGTGTTCTTGTGGCGGCGGCGATACCACACCGCCATCCGATCGCCGAGACGGTGGCGCAGGCGGTCTATCGCCAGTTCCTCCTCGACCCAGGCGGTCTGGTCGGTGGTGTCCGAGCACACGAAGATCTCGAAATGCCGGCCCTCGCCGAGAGCGATGATCTCCTCGGCCATGGCCTCGAGCGCGCCGATGGTGCGGGCCGGGCTCTCGTTGTAGACGGGCATGACCAGCGCGGTCATGGCGTCGAGCGGGCGATCGAGATTCTTCGGGCGGCGCTCGAAGAAGCCGGCGAAGAAGCCGGCGATGCCGGAGGCGGCGGAGAGGGCGATCCAGGAGAAGGTCAGGCCGAAGAACAGGATCAGCGGCCATTCCAGGCCGACGATGCCGCCGGCGGAGACGACGCCCACCATCTCGCGCACGCCATAGGCGGAGATCAGGAAGCCCAGGCCGAAGACGAAGAGACGCACCAGACGCGTGACGACGCCGGTCGGGCGGTCGACCTCGGTCGGCGGCCGGCCGTTCCAGACGTCGAGCTTCTGCACCGGCATGGCCATCGGCGCTTCCGGGGGCACCGGAGCGAGGACGGCGGCGGGGGAGGTCAGGGATGCGTCCGTGGTCACGGGGTCATTCCGCATGGCGCGAGGAAGGGATCAGGCGGCGACCCAGCGGTAGAGCCAGGTCTCGCTGACCGGGCGGTTGCCGTCGGTCAGTTGGACGCGCAGCTCGACCAGCGAGGCATTGCCGGGTTCGAGATCGAAGGTGACGCGGTGGCCGCCGGCGGCCGGGTTCGGCACGATCATCGGCGCGACGATCTTGCCGGCGGAGGCGGAGACGGCGAGGTGCAACTCGCCGGTCGGCGGCGTCGGACCGACGAAGTCGATGGCGAAGCGGCGGCGCGCGTCGGTGCCGCCGCGTCCCTCGCGGCTGGCGGAGACCCGGGCTAGATCGGCCGGCTCGAGCCCCGAGGCCTGCCAGTGGAGGCGATAGGCGGCCGAGAACTCCTGGCCCGCCGGCAATTTTCCGACCGGGCGCCAATAGGCGACGATGTTCTCGTGGATCTGGCTGTCGGAGGGGATCTCGACCAGCACCACCGATCCCTTGCCCCAATCGCCGACCGGCTCGACCCAGGCGGAGGGGCGCTGTTCCCAGCGCTGCTCGATGTCCTGGAAGTCGGCGAAGGTGCGGGCGCGCTGGGCGAGGCCGAAGCCGAGCGGGTTCTCGTCGCCGAAGGCGGAAATCTGAAGAGTGGTCGGATTGGCGAGCGGGCGCCACAGACGCTCGCCGGCGCCGGTTTTGACCGCGAGCCCGTCGCTCAGGTGGACCGCCGGGCGGATGTCGTCCTGGCGGGTGCGGCCGATCGGGCCGTAGAGGAACATCGAGTTGAGGGCGCCGAGGCCGACGTGGCCGAGGTCGACGCGCGGGAACAGCGTCAGCTCGACGTCGGTGGCGACCTCCGCGCCCTGGCGCAGGGTGATGCGGTAGGCGCCGGTCAGGCTCTTCGACTCGAGCAGGGCATAGAGGCGAATCGACTGAGCGTTCTCCTCCGGCTTCTCGACGTAGAAGCGGGTGAAGGTGGGGAACTCCTCGCCGTCCGGAGAGGCGGTGTCGATGGCGAGGCCGCGCGCGGTCAGGCCGTAGCGCAGGTCGCGGGTCGTCGCCTTGAAATAGCTCGCGCCCTGGAACACGGCGAATTCGGGCCAGCGATCGGCCTCGGCCGGGCGATGCAGCTTGACGCCGGAGAAGGGCAGGGCGACGCCGTCCTCGGGCGGCGAGGTGCGGCCCCAGTCGAATCGCTCGCGATCGAAGGAGATCGGCAGGGCGAGACCGTTCTCGACCAGATAGACGTCGACGGCGAGCTTGTAGACCGATCCGGCCGGCAACGGCTCCAGCGCGAAGCCGCGATTCTCGCCGCGCCAGACGAAGAGGTCGCGGCGCCAGCGGATCTCGCGATACTGCTCGAAGCCGAGGTCGGCGAAGCGGGCGGGAACACGGCCGGCCGGCTCGACCCAGGGCTTGGTGGAGCGCAGACGCGCCTCCTCCTTCAGGGCCTGATAGCCGAAGGGCTGGTCCTGGGGCGGCGGCGTCGTGGGCGTCTGGGCGGCGGCCGGGGTGGCGACCGCGAGGGACGCGAAGGCGTGAGCCGCCGCGCAGGCCAGGGACGAGGTCAGAAAGTCTCGGCGATCCATGGGAGATCCGTCGGCCGAAACATGGCCGAAATTGCGGCGGCGGGATTGGCCGTCGGCCGAAACGACGAACGCGACGGCCGCCGCGAGGACGCGCCGTCCGCGCCCGGAATGTTCGACCGGAAGGACGGCCGACCATAGCTCATTCGTTCGATCGGTCAACGACTTCTGCGGCGTCGCGGGAAGCGGGGGGAGGCTTCGCGCGAGGCGTGGCGGCGGCGCCCGCTCCGGTCCTCGTCCCGGTCATGTGGTCGCGGCCGGTCTGCTCCTTCGGCTTCGCGCTTCGGTCGCGCCGTCGCCGGCGCTAGACTGGGAGGCGAGACATCGGGGGGAAGATGAACAGAACGCGGATCGCCGAGTTTTTCGGCCGAGACGGGGCGTCCTTCGTCGTGGTCCTGGGCAGCGACGAGATCGCCTCGGCGATCGCGGTGCGGCTGACCGAGACGGAACGTCGCGTCGTGCTGGTTCGGGATCCGGCGCGGATGGTTCTGCGGCGCGAGATGGCCTTCGACGACGCGGCACACGGCGAGGCGGTGACGCTCGAGGGCGTCGAGGCGATCCGGGCCGACGACGGGTTCGAGCTGGCGGTGATCCTGTCGGAGCCCGGGCGGGTCGCGGTGGTCGATCTCGATCTCAACGAGGTTCTGGCGATCCGGGCGGCGGACGTGCTGATCGACGCGCGGCCGCGCGGCGACGCGGCGCGCGCGGATCTGCGCGGGCTCGCCGGAGTGACGATCGGCGTCGGGCCGGGGTTCGTCGCCGGTGGACACTGCGACGTGGCGGTGGAGAGCCGGGGCGCGGCGGCCGGGCGGGCGGTCTGGCGCGGGCCGGTCGCAGGCGACGGTGAGGGTCACGGCGGGGGCGACGCGGCCGGCGGACCGGAGATGCGGTCGCCCTGCGCCGGGCGCTGGCGGACCCCGTTCGAGGTCGGGCGCATGGTCTATCGCGGCATGACGGTGGGGCGGGTCGACGGCGAGGCGGTGGTCGCGCCCCGTGACGGCCGCGTGATCGGCATCGCGCGCGACGACGCGCTGGTGATCGGCGGGGTCGGGCTGGTCGAGATCGTGCCGCCGGGCGGTGAGGTGGCGTGGCGCGGGATCGACGCGCACGGGCGGGCGATCGCGGAGGGCATCCGGCGGATCCTCGCGGCGATCGCGACGGTCGATCGCCTCACGGCCGCGATTCGCAACGACGAGAGCCTGTTCTGATCCGCGTCATGCATCGCGGCCCGCGCGGGCGTGACGGGGGCCGAAACGCAATCGACGCGCCCGCGGGCGCGTCGATCGAGATCTCCAGGGGATGTCGTCTCCGGGCCGTGCCGCGCCGCCGCAGGGAGTGGACGGCGGCGCGTCACGCCGGTGCCGTCACAGACGGCAACGATGCAGGCGACCGTCGTAGCCGCGATAGGTGTCGGTCGACGGATCGTAGGAGCGATAGCGCCGCAGGCAGCGATCGACATGGCCGTCGTCGGTGGCGGCCTGAGAGGCGGCGCCGGCGGCGATGGCACCGACCGCAAGGCCGATGATACCCGCGGCGGCGGCCGCGCCGGGATCCCAACCGTCGTCACGATAGTAGCGCCCGCCGTAATAGCGCGGCGGAGGCGGACGATGCATGCCGGGGCCGCCGGGACGGAAGCCCGGGCCGCCCGGACGCACGCCGGGTCCACCCGGATGGAAGCCGGGACCGCCCGGACGAACGCCCGGGCCGGGGCCGGGACGCCCACCGGGGGCGGTGCCGACGGGCGGGAAGAAGGTCTGGGCCGACGCGACGGCAGGCATCAGCCCGACCGTGGCGGCCAGGAAGACGGCGGCGATACGGGTCGAGATACGCATGGGGAACCTCCTGACGTCGCGAGGCGAGCCCGCGTCTGGAAAAGGGATTCCGCCTCCGGCGTTTCGTCGGGACGTCGGCGGCCATTCGAACATGTCGGTATCGGGAGCCGATCCGGCAATGGGCGAATATACGGATTTCGCGAGAATCTTTCGCGAACACGCCGAGATCGCAGGCGCTTCGGCCGCCATCGCCGCCGGGGCGACGGACGAGGGGCGGCGCGAGCGCGCATGAAAAATCCCTCCGCGACGGCGTCGCGGAGGGATCTTTCGTCGTCGTGCGGCGCGGGCCGGGGCCCGGCCGGATCACGAACAGCCGGAGGTCGAGCCGCAGGTGTCGCACTTCAGGCAGGTGCCGTTGCGCACCATGGTGAAGTTGCCGCATTCCGAGCAGCTCTCGCCCTCGTAGCCCTTCATCCGGGCCTCGGCGCGACGGTCGGCGGCGGTCACCGGCTTCGCTTCGGTGGCGCCGGCGGCGGCGGGCTTGGCGTCATAGGCCGCGTCCTGCTTCAGCGCGGTGGCGCCGAAGACCGCGTTGAGCGCGGTGACGGCGGCGCTCGCCGAGGAGACGGTGCCGGCGGGGCGGCCGTCGCCGGTCGAGCGGGGGGCGGAGCCCTCGACCACCTTCAGGCGCTCCGGCAGCTTGCCGCGCACCAGACCGCGCGAGACGGCGGCCTCGGGGCCGGCCGGCTTGGAGCCCTCGGCGACGCCGGAGCCCATGGCGGTGTGGCCGATGTCCTCGGGCTTCACATGGGCGAGGTCGTGACGGCCGAGATAGGAGACGGCCAGCTCGCGGAAGACGTAGTCGAGGATCGACGTGGCGTTCTTGATCGCCTCGTTGCCCATGACCATGCCGGCCGGCTCGAACCGGGTGAAGGTGAAGGCGTCGACATATTCCTCGAGCGGCACGCCGTACTGGAGGCCGAGCGAGATGGCGATGGCGAAGTTGTTCATCAGCGAGCGGAAAGCGGCGCCTTCCTTGTGCATGTCGATGAAGATCTCGCCGATGCGGCCGTCGTCGTATTCGCCGGTGCGCAGGTAGACCTTGTGTCCGCCGACGATCGCCTTCTGGGTGTAGCCCTTGCGGCGGTTCGGCAGCTTCTCGCGGTTGCGGACGGCGCGCTCGATGATCCGCTCGACGATGCGCTCGGCGGCGACGGCGGCGCGGGCCTGGGCCGGCTCGGACGCCTTCATCGCCTCGATCGCGTCCTCCGCCTCGTCCTCGTCGTCGGCGACGAGCTGGCTGTTCAGCGGCTGGGAGAGCTTGGAGCCGTCGCGATAGAGCGCGTTCGCCTTCAGCGCCAGACGCCAGGAGAGCAGATAGGCGTTCTTGCAGTCCTCGACGGTGGCGTCGTTGGGCATGTTGATGGTCTTGGAGATCGCCCCGGAAATGAAGGGCTGCGCCGCCGCCATCATGCGGATGTGGCTCTCCACCGACAGGAAGCGCTTGCCGGTGCGGCCGCAGGGGTTGGCGCAGTCGAAGACCGGCAGATGCTCGGGCTTCAGATGGGGCGCGCCCTCCACCGTCATGGCGCCGCAGACGTGGATGTTGGCGCCCTCGATCTCGGCCTTGGTGAAGCCGAGCGCCGGCAGCATCTCGAAGGCGGGGTCGTTCAGCTGTTCGGCGGTGAAGCCGAGCGCCTTGGTGCAGAACTCCTCGCCGAGGGTCCACTTGTTGAAGACGAACTTGATGTCGAAGGCCGACTTCAGCGATCCGGCGACCTTGGCGAGGGCCTCGTCGGTGAAGCCGCGGGCGCGCAGCGTCGCGGTGTTGACGCCCGGGGCCTGATCGAGCGAGCCGTGGCCGACGGCCCAGGCCTCGATCTCGGCGATCTCGCTCTCGCGATAGCCCAGCACCCGCAGCGCCGAGGTGACCGACTGGTTGATGATCTTGAAGTAGCCGCCGCCGGCGAGCTTCTTGAACTTCACCAGGGCGAAGTCGGGCTCGATGCCGGTGGTGTCGCAGTCCATGACGAGGCCGATGGTGCCGGTGGGCGCCACGACCGAGACCTGGGCGTTGCGATAGCCGTGCTTCTCACCGAGCTTCAGGGCGCGGTCCCAGGCCTTGGTCGCGGCCTCGATCAGCGCCTTGTTCGGGCAGGAGGCGTGGTCGAGCGGCACCGGCTGGGTGGCGAGCTTCTCGTAGCCGGTCGCCTCGCCGTGGGCGGCGCGACGGTGGTTGCGGATGACCCGCAGCATTTCGCTCGCGTTGGGCTCGTAGCCGGGGAAGGGGCCCTGCTCCTTGGCCATCTCGGCCGAGGTCGCATAGGCGACGCCGGTCAGGATCGCCGAGAGGGCGCCGCAGATCGCGCGGCCCTCGGCGCTGTCGTAGGAGATGCCCGACGACATCAGGAGGCCGCCGATGTTGGCGTAGCCGAGGCCGAGGGTGCGGTAGCGATAGGAGAGTTCGGCGATCGCCTGCGACGGGAACTGCGCCATCAGCACCGAGATCTCGAGCACGATCGTCCACAGACGGCAGGTGTGCTCGTAGGCGGCGACGTCGAAGCCGTTGTCGGCGGTGCGGTAGGGCAGAAGGTTGATCGAGGCGAGGTTGCAGGCCGTGTCGTCGAGGAACATGTACTCGGAGCACGGGTTCGACGCGCGGATCTCGCCGGAGGCCGGGCAGGTGTGCCAGTCGTTGATGGTGGTGTGGAACTGGATGCCGGGATCGGCCGAGGCCCAGGCGGCATGCCCGATGTCGTCCCACAGCGCGCGGGCGTCGATGGTCTTCTTGATCTTGCCGTCGGTGCGGCGGATCAGATCCCATTTGCCGTTCGCCTCGACGGCGCGCAGGAAGCCGTCGGTGACGCGGACCGAATTGTTGGAGTTCTGGCCGGCGACCGTCAGATAGGCTTCCGAATCCCAATCGGTGTCGAAGATCGGGAACTCGATGTCGGTGTAGCCCTGCTTGGCGAACTGGATGACGCGCTTGACGTAGTTCTCCGGCACGAAGGCCTTCTTGGCGGCGCGGATCTCACGCTTCAGGGCCGGGTTCTTGGCCGGGTCGAAGCAATCGTCGCCGGGGGCCTCGCAGTTGACGCAGGCCTTCATCACGGCGGAGAGGTGCTTGGCGCAGGTCTTGGAGCCGGCGACCAGGGCGGCGACCTTCTGCTCCTCCTTCACCTTCCAATTGACGTAGGCCTCGATGTCGGGGTGATCGACGTCGACCACGACCATCTTGGCGGCGCGGCGGGTGGTGCCGCCCGACTTGATGGCGCCGGCGGCGCGGTCGCCGATCTTGAGGAAGCTCATCAGGCCGGAGGAGCGGCCGCCGCCGGCGAGGCGCTCGCCTTCGCCGCGCAGCGCCGAGAAGTTCGAGCCGGTGCCGGAGCCGTACTTGAAGAGACGGGCCTCGCGCACCCACAGGTCCATGATGCCGCCCTCGTTGACGAGGTCGTCGGCGACGGACTGGATGAAGCAGGCGTGCGGCTGGGGGTGCTCGTAGGCGGTCTGGGAGCGGACGAGCTCACCGGACTGGTAGTCGACGTAGAAGTGACCCTGCGAGGGGCCGTCGATGCCATAGGCCCAGTGCAGGCCGGTGTTGAACCACTGCGGGCTGTTGGGGGCGACGAGCTGGAGGGCGAGCATGGCGCGCAATTCGTCGAAGAAGGCGCGGGCGTCCTCCTCCTTGCCGAAATAGCCGCCCTTCCAACCCCAATAGGTCCAGGTGCCGGCGAGACGGTCGAAGACCTGACGGGCGTCGTGCTCGGAGCCCATGCGCTCGGCCTCGGGCAGGGCGGCGAGCGCCGCCTCGTCGGGCACCGAACGCCACAGCCACGAGGGGACGGTCTCCTCCTCGACGCGCTTCAGGCGCGCCGGGACGCCGGCCTTGCGGAAATACTTCTGGGCGAGGATGTCGGCCGCGACTTGGCTGAAGGCGGCGGGCACCTCGATGCCGTCGAGCTTGAACACCACCGAGCCGTCCGGATTGCGGATCTCGCTGGTGGTGGTGCGGAATTCGATCGCCTGATAGGGCGACTGCCCAGCCGTCGTGTAGCGACGCTCGATGCGCATGGTCTTCGATCCCCAGCCCGTCGGTCGGTGCGCGGCACCGCCGAACCCGTCTTCTCGATGGGCGACGGAGCCGCCCGATTTCGATGATTCCCCGATGCCAAAGGGAATATCTTGTGGTGATGGTCTCGGTAAATACCAAATATAGGGTTAACGGCCGTTCATTCACAGGGTCGTCATGCGGGCGGCGCCGACGCCCGGACGCACGTCCCCGATCCCTCGCGGTGTCCTTCCGACACGACGAGAGCGATCAGGGTCCACGACTGATGACTCGAGAATTTCCGTGCGGTCGGAGACTGGAACCCGCTCGGGACCGCACGACCGAAAACTAGTCCGAGTCCTCCGGCAGCGTCAAGCGATTGGGGCGGATCGTCGACAGTCGGCTAAATATGGTGTCCGCCGGTGTGGAAAACGGGGACGAACCCGATCGCTCGCGCAAGTGACGGCGGGGACGGGAGAATTCGATTCGAATTGAGCGAAAATTGCCGCTCCGAGCGAAACCCCGTGCTCGAGCGGTGGTGCCAAGGTGCCTGCGAAGCGATGCCGGGGGCGTCGAGGGGGCATGCCATCATGAGACAGAATCGGGCCGGGGGACGAGACCTGCGGGATCTCGACGTCGTCTTCGTCGACGACTCGCGTCAGGATCAGGCGATCATGCGTTCCATCCTCTCCGGGGCACGGGTCGCGCGCGTGCGCGGCTTCGACAATGCCCAGGAGGCACATCACGCCATGTTGGTGGAGCCGCCGCACATCGTCATCACCGATTGGGAGATGCCGGACGCCGACGGATTGACGCTGGTGCGCTCGATGCGCGACCCGCGCTCGGGTCCGCTCACCTCGGTGCCGGTGATCCTGGTGACGTCCGAGCCGACCCGGACCCTGGTGGAGCGGGCGATCGCGCTCGGGGTCCATCACGTCGTCGCCAAGCCGTTGTCGCCGGCGGCGGTGGTCCGCCGTCTGGAGGCGGTGGCGAACGATCCCCGCACCTTCGTCTTCGACGAGGCGAGCGGGCATTTCGTGCTCGAGGACCGCGAGAAGCTGCTCGCCGGCCAGCGCCAGCGCTGGCAGGATCTGGTGACCGGGGTCAAGGCCTTCCCGACCCGTCAGCCGCCGCGCCGGCCGCCGGCGCGCCCGGAGACCGCCGAAGAGGACGACAAGGGACGCTCGCGTCTGCTCGGCATCGGCGCGCCGCCGCGGGTGGAACCCTTCGAAGGGGCGACTGGACAGCGGCTCGAGCGCACGGCATAACGGGCGCGAACGAGGCTGATCGCGGGCGCGCTCGCGCGGGCGGTCGTCGTGCCTCGTCGAGACATTCGGCCTCGCCGGATTTCGGGCGGACATCGTCCCGAGCTCGGGCCGCGCGGCCGGCGGAGACACGCCCGATGAAGAAGTTCTTGTTGTTGATCCTCACCTGGTGGCAGGGCATGACCGTCGGCACCTGGTGGTACACGCGCAATAACGGCGAGTTCGTCGGCGAGGACGAGTTCGGCAACAAGTACTACCGCACCCGTGGCGGCAAGATCGATCCGGGCCTCGGTTTCCAGCGTCGCTGGGTGATCTACAACGGCGAGGCGGAAGCCTCCAAGATCCCGCCCGGCTGGCACGGCTGGATGCACCAGCGCACCGACGTGCCGCCGTCGGAGGAGAAGGGCTACAAGGCTTGGCCCTGGCAGAAGCCGCATATCGCCAACATGACCGGCACCGCCGCCGCCCATCGTCCCCAGGGCTCGCTCCTCGGGGCCGCCAAGCGCGCGGCGAGCGGCGGCGACTACGTGGCCTGGAAGCCGGAATGATCCGGCGCGGTCGCGGCCTTCGCCTCGACTTCGCCACGACCCTGGTTCATTTCGATCGGCGCCCCGCCCACAATCGGGGCGCCTTCGTCTTTTCTTCCGGACGCGAAAGCCCCGACATGACGCGCCCCTCGTCTCTTCGCCGTGCCGCTCTCCTCGCCCGTGTCCTGGCGACCGCCGGGGTTCTGGCCACCGCCTCCGCCGTCGCCGCGCCCAAGGAGGCGCTGCAGCCGCCGGCGATGGCCGACGACGAGAACAAGATCGCCCAACCCTTCGCGGTCTTCTCCGGCCTCGACAAGATCACGGGGCGAATCATCTCCTTCGACGTGGCGATCGACGAGACCGTGCAGTTCGGCGCGCTCCAGGTGACGCCGCGCGTCTGCTATTCGCGGCCGCAGACGGTGGCGCCGCTCACCACCTCCTTCGTCGAGGTCGACGAGATCACCCTCGACAACAAGATCCGCCGGATCTTCTCCGGCTGGATGTTCGCCGACAGCCCCGGTCTGCATGCGGTCGACCACGCCGTCTACGACGTCTGGCTGACCGATTGCCGCGGCCATTCGCCCGATCTCCAGGGGCCGAAGGCGGGGGCCGGCGAGACGCCGGCCGCGCCCGCCGAGGCGAAGCCCGCCGCGCCGGCCAAGACCCCGGCGGCGCCGAAGCCCAAGGCGACCGCGCCGGCCGCTCCGCCGCCGGTGCCGGGCGTGCCGCCGCTGCGCTGAACGGACGGTCTTCTCGTCTTCAGGATCGATCGACGCGCGGGCTCAGGCGAGCGCGGCGAGCGTCGTCGCGCCGTCGACCGGCACGCCCGGGGCGCCGAGACGGTGAAACTCGGCCGGCGCCGTCAGGGCGGCGGCGAGGCGGCGGCGATAGGCGAGGCGGGGGATCTCCTCGGCGCCGAATCGGGCGAGGTGATCGGTCAGGAACTGGGCGTCGAGCAGGCTGAAGCCGCCGAAGCGCAGGCGCGCGACGAGATGGACCAGCGCTACCTTGGAACTGTCGGTCTCGCGGCTGAACATGCTCTCGCCGAAGAAGGCACCGGCGATTCGCACCCCGTAGAGCCCGCCGACCAAGACGCCGTCGCGGCGCACCTCGACGGTGTGGACGCGGCCGAGGCGGAACAGTTCGCCGTAGACGCGGCGGATCTCGGCGTTGATCCAGGTGCCGGTGCGGCCGGGCGCGGGCGCGGCGCAGCCGGCGATCACCGCCTCGAAATCGGTGTCGACGGTGACCTCGAAGCGATCGGAGCGGACGGTGCGGGCGAGGCGGCGCGCCACGTGGAAGCCGTCGAGCGGCAGGACGCCGCGCCGATCGGGTTCGACCCAGAACAGATCGGGGTCCTCGGCGCTCTCGGCCATCGGAAAGATGCCGTTGGCATAGGCGCGCAGCAGGAGATCCGGATCGAGGGTTCGGCGGGAGCGGGGCACGCGGGGGTCCATGGGAAAGACCCCCGGCCGTGGCGCGGCCGAGGGTCGGGATCGGGGGGATCGGGCCGTTCGATCAGTCGAAGGGCTTGGTCTCCAGGAAGTGCTCCAGCCAATGGATGTCGTACATCCCGTTGGCGATGTCCTGGTTGTCGATCAGCTTGCGGAACAACGGGATCGTCGTCTCGATGCCGTCGACGACGAATTCGTCGAGGCAGCGGCGCAGACGCATCAGACACTCGACTCGGTCGCGACCGTGGACGATCAGCTTGCCGATCAGGCTGTCGTAATAGGGCGGGATCCGGTAGCCCTGATAGACGCCGGAATCGACGCGGACGCCGAGGCCGCCCGGCGGGTGATAATAGGTGATCAGGCCGGGCGAGGGCGTGAAGGTGGCCGCGTTCTCGGCGTTGATGCGGCACTCGATGGCGTGGCCCTTGAACTCGATGTCGGCCTGGGTGACCGACAGGCCGACGCCGGCGGCGACGCGGATCTGCTCGTTGACCAGATCGATGCGGGTGATCGCCTCGGTGATCGGGTGTTCGACCTGGAGGCGGGTGTTCATCTCGATGAAGTAGAACTCGCCGTTCTCGTAGAGGAACTCGATCGTGCCGGCACCGGCGTAGCCGAGGTCGGCGACCGCCTTGGCGCAGATCGCGCCGATCTTCTCGCGCTGTTCGCCGTTGAGGGCGGGGGAGTTCGCCTCCTCCCAGACCTTCTGGTGGCGGCGCTGGAGCGAGCAGTCGCGTTCGCCGAGGTGGATGGCGCCGCCCTTGCCGTCGCCGAACACCTGCACCTCGATGTGGCGCGGGGTGATCAGCAGCTTCTCCATGTAGACCGCGTCGTCGCCGAAGGCGGCCTTGGCCTCGGCGCGGGCGTTGTTGTAGGCCTCGAGCAGGTCGTCGGGGGTCTTGGCGACCTTCATGCCGCGACCGCCGCCGCCGGCGGAGGCCTTGATCAGCACGGGATAGCCGATCTCCTCGGCCATGCGGACCGCGTCGGCCTCGGTCTCGACGGCGCCGTCGGAGCCGGGCACCACCGGGATGCCGAGGCGCTGCGCGGTGCGCTTGGCCTCGATCTTGTCGCCCATGATGCGGATGTGCTCGGCCGAGGGGCCGATGAACTTGACGCCGTGGGCCTCGACGATCTCGGCGAAGCGGGCGTTCTCCGACAGGAAGCCGTAGCCGGGGTGGACGGCCTCGGCGCCGGTGATCTCGCAGGCGGCGACGATCTGCGGGATGTTGAGATAGCTCTCGGACGCCTTGGGCGGGCCGATGCACACGCTCTCGTCGGCGAGGCGGACGTGCATGGCGTCGGCGTCGGCGGTGGAATGGACCGCCACCGTGCGAATGCCGAGTTCCTTGCAGGCGCGCAGCACCCGGAGGGCGATCTCGCCGCGATTGGCGATCAGGATCTTGTTGAACATGGGCGTGTCCGTTGCTCCCGTCATTCGACGACGACGAGCGGCTCGCCGTATTCCACCGGGCTCGCATCGTCGAACAGGATGGCGGTGACGGTGCCGGCCTTGGGCGCGGGGATCTGGTTCATCGTCTTCATCGCCTCGACGATCAGCAGGGTCTGCCCCTCGCGGACCTGCGAGCCGACCTCGATGTAGGCGGCGGAGCCGGGCGAGGGGGCGCGATAGGCGGTGCCGACCATCGGCGACTTCACGACACCGGGGTGCTTCGACCAGTCGGTCTCGGTGGAGGCGGGCGCGGCCGGGGCGGCGGCGGGAGCGGCGGCGACCGGAGCGGGCGCCGGCGCGGCGTGGGCCGGGCCGGCGACGGTCACCGGCGCGATCACCTGCACCGAGCGGGCGACGCGGATCTTCAGATCACCCTGGGCGACTTCGATCTCGGAGAGGTCGGTCTCGGCGATCAGATGCGCGAGGTCGCGGATGAAGTCGGTGTCGAAGGGCTTCTTGGGCGTGGCCATCGGTTCTCGTCTCGGGTTCAGGAGGTGGGCGTCGCGTTTCGGGTCGCGACGATCCGGGCGAGGGCTTCCAGTCCCAGCACGTAGCCGTGCGGGCCGAAGCCGCACAGAACGCCGGCCGCCACGGGCGACACGTAGGAATGATGCCGGAAGCTCTCGCGAGCGAAGATGTTGGAAATGTGGACCTCGATCAGCGGCAGGCCGACGGCCTTGATCGCGTCGTGCAGAGCGATCGAGGTGTGGGTGTAGGCGCCCGGATTGATCACGATGCCGGCCGCGGCGGTGCGGGCCTCGTGGATCCAGTCGACCAGAACACCCTCGTGATTGGTCTGCCGGAAGTCGACCGCGAGGCCGAGGCGCGTGGCTGCGGCGCCGACCATGGCCTCGACGTCGGCGAGGGTCGTCGATCCGTAGATCGCCGGCTCGCGCAGACCCAGAAGGTTGAGGTTGGGACCGTTCAATACGAAGACGGTGTCGGGCATCTCGTGATCCGGGTCGGCGCCGGGGGATGTCCCGGTCGACCGAAGCGATGCGATCGGTCGCCGAATCCCCGCCTTCGGGCAGGGCGGCGGCCGCGCGTCGCGCTTTATAGGCGCGGGCGCGGTCGCGAACAAGGCCCTGCTCCGGGCAGGGCTCGGACCCGGCCGCAGCCGGGCCGGATCAGCACTTGCGGGTGGTGGTGCAGCGGGCGTCGGCGATGCGGGCCTGGAGCTTGGAGAGGCCGATGGCGCCGGGGACGACCTCCTCGCCGATCACGTAGGACGGGGTGCCGGAGAGGCCGAGCGCGCCGGCGAGGCCGTAGACCTCCTCGATCGTCGCGTCGACCTCCTTGTCGGCCATCGCCTTGTCGAGCTGGGCGGCGCCGATGCCGGCGGCGGTGGCGGCCTCGATCGCCTTGGCCTTGTCGGCCTGACCGCGCATCGACAGGAGACGCTTGTGGAAGTCGAGATACTTCTCCGGCGCGATCCGGTTGACCGCGACCGCGACCTTGGCGGCGTCGGTCGAGCCCTGGCCGAGAACCGGGAACTCCTTGAGGACGATGCGCAGGTTCTTGTCGCGGTCGAGGAGCGTCAGCATGTCGCCGAGGGCGCGCTTACAGTAGCCGCAGTTGTAGTCGAAGAACTCGACCACCGTGACGTCGCCCTTGGGATTGCCGAGCACCACCTGACGCGTGCTGTCGAAGAGCACGTTGCTCGAGCGCTTGATCAGCGCCTTCTGATCGGCGGCCTGGGCCTCGGCCTGCTTCTTCTCGAGCGCCTGGAGCGCCTCGGCGATGATCTCGGGATTGGCGATGAGGTATTCGCGGACGATCTTCTCCACCGCGGCGCGATCGGGTGCCTCGGCGGCGGAGGCGGTGACCGGCGCGGCGAGGAGGGCGAGGGCGGCCCCGGTGGCGAGGAGGGGGGCGAGACGCATGAAGGCTCCGATCGTCGGCTGGATTCGGGTCAGGATCGTCTCGCCTTATAGGACGAAACCACGGCGACACGAAGGCTCGTCGCGGCGCGCGCGGCTCACATCGTCTCGAGCACCGGCCGGCGCGCGGTCATGTCGGCGGCGAGCGTGGTCCAGAGCGCGTGGCGTTCGGCCACGGCGGAGCGGGCGGCGGCGATCATGGCGGCGTTCGCGGCCGGGTCGGCGCCGACGATCGCCTCGATCATGGCGAGGGCGGCGGGGCCGTGCTCGTCGCCGTCGAGTTCGATGTGGCGCTCGAGATAGAAGGTGAGGGTCGGCACCGTCGCCGGGTCGATGCGCCATCGGGCGAGCAGCGCGCGGAACATCGCGGGGATGACGCTCTCGCGGCCCCAGAAGAAGCTGCCGAGCACTTCCGGCAGGCTGCCGTCGAGAGCGGTGGCGAGGGTCGAGCGCACGAAGCGGGCGGGAGCCGCGTCGATCGCGGCCGCCTCCAGCGCCGCCTCGGGGGCGACGCCCCGGGCGAGCGCGGCGACGAAGCCCTCGATCGGGCCGGTGTCGGCGCCGACCTCGCGCATCGCCTCGAGATAGAGCTCGTAATGGCTGAGGTGACGGCCGCCGGGGGCGAGATCGGTCTCCTCGCCGAGGACGATCTCGTTGACGAGGCGGGCGGCCTCCGGGTTCGGCGGCGGCGTCCACGGCAGGGTGACGGTGGTGAGGTCGCGTTGCAGGCGCTTCAGCAGCGTCATGAAGTCCCACACCGCGAAGACGTGCCAGGCCATGAAGCGGCGCAGGTCGTCGAGCGTGACGACGGACGCGAAGACCGGGTGTTCGCCGAGCGCGGCGTGTGCGCGCTCCAAGCCGGCACGATCCGAGATGGCATGCGACGTCGGGATCTCGTGGATCATTCTCGTTTCCTCTCCGCGACCGCCCGTTGCCGGCGGTTCTTCATATTCGTCGTTCCTCATATATCTAGGGCTGCCGTGGATCGGGCGCAACCGGCGGCGGCGAGGGGGTCGTCGTCGCGATCCGACTGCGCTATTGCTGACCCGTCCCACTTCTCGGAGCCCGTCATGTCCCGTTTCCAGCCGTCGCATCGTTCCTCGGTCGCCCCGTTCATCGCCATGGAGGTTCTGGCGGCGGCGGTGGAGCGCGAGCGGGCGGGACATCGGGTGATCCACATGGAGGTCGGCCAGCCCGGCGCCAACGCGCCCTCGCCGGTGATCGCCGCCGCCAAGCGCGCCCTCGACGGCCGGCTCGGCTACACCGAGGCGCTCGGCATCCGCGAATTGCGCGAGGCGATCGCCCGCCATTATGCCGCGACCTACGGAATCGAGGTGGCGGCGGAGCGGATCGCGGTGACGGCCGGCTCGTCGGGCGCCTTCAACCTCGCCTTCCTCGCCGCCTTCGAGCCGGGGGCGCGGGTCGCCATGCCGACGCCGGGCTATCCGGCCTATCGCAATCTCCTCGCCGCCCTCGGGCTCGAGGCGGTGGAGATCGAATGCGGGCCGGAGACGCGTTGGGCGCTGACGCCGGAGATGCTCGAGCGGGCGCATGCGGAAAAGCCGCTCGACGGCGTCCTGATCGCCTCGCCGGCCAATCCCACCGGCACGATGTACAGCCCCGAGGCGCTCGACGCGCTGGTCAAGGCGGCCGACGCGATGGGGCTCTGGTTCATCTCCGACGAGATCTACCACGGCCTCGTGCACAACGGCCGGCAGGCGACGGCGCTCGCCTCGTCCGACCGGGCGATCGTCGTCAATTCCTTCTCCAAATACTATTGCATGACCGGCTGGCGGATCGGCTGGATGGTGATGCCGGAGGTGTTGGTGAAGCCGATCGACCGGCTGGCGCAGAACCTGACGCTCTCCAACAACGAGATCTCGCAGCGCGCCGCGCTCGCCGCCTTCGATCCCGCCTCCACCGTCGAGCTCGACGTGGTCAAGGCCGGCTATACCGCCAACCGCGCCTTCCTGCTCGAGCATCTGCCGCGTCTCGGCTTCGACGATCTGCTGCCGGTCGACGGCGCCTTCTACGCCTATGCGTCGGTGGCGCGCTTCTCCAACGACAGCATCGACTTCGTGAAGCGGATGCTGGCCGAGGCCGGGGTCGCGGCGACGCCGGGGCCGGATTTCGACGCCGCGCGCGGTCACGGCTACGTGCGCTTCTCCTTCGCCGGGACGATGGCGGACATGGTCGAGGCGACGGATCGGCTGGGCCGGTGGCTGCCGAAGATCGGCTGAGCCGGCGCCCGCGTCGGGCGCGCGGGACGTCGTGAATCGCGCGCGTCAGGCGCGCGGGACGTCATGAGTTGCGCGCGTCAGGCGCGCGCGGGCTTGGTGCCGATCCAGGCGATCACGGCGCCGAGGACGAGGAGCGAGGCGCCGCAGGCGAAGAGCAGCGGATAGGATCCGGTGGCGGCGAAGACCTGGCCGAAGGCGAGGGCGCCGAGCGCCTGGGCCGCCGCGTAACCCGTCGTGGCGAGCGCCCAGTTGCGGGCGTGATGCTCGGCGCCGTCGATCTCGCGGGCGCAGCCGGAGGCGAGCATGCCGGAGGTCGGGGTGATGCCGCCGACGACGATCGAGGAGATCGCCAGGGCGAGGAACCCGGTCGAGGCGAGCGGCAGAGCGATCACGCAGGCCTTCAGCAACAAGGCCCCGACCAGCGCGGCGCGAAAGCCGACGCGATCGGCGATACGGCCGGCGACGAGCGGCCCTAGGGCGGCGCCGAGGCCGAATAGCGTCCATTGCAGACCGCCGGCGGGCAGGCCGCGTCCGAGGTCGCGGGCGATCCAGTCGACCCAATAGACGGTGTGGGGGATCGAGCCGGCACCGTCGAGCCCGTAACCGAAGGCGAAGAGGGCGACGGCGAGCGAGGGGCGGCTCACCGTCGTGGTCGCGCTCGGGCGCGGCAGGTCCGGCCAGACCGGGGCGGCGAGGATCGTCAGCACCAGGGCACCGAGGCCGAGCGCGCCCCAGGTGACGGCGATGCCGGAACGCGCCAGCAGCGGCACCAGGGTGCCGGAGAGCGCGATGCCGAGCCCGACGCCGGTGAAGACGATGCCGGCGACGATGCCGCGTTTGGAGGCCGGCGCCTGGAGCGAGGCGGCGGCGGGGGCGACGACGATCAGCACCGCGCCGCCGAAGCCGGAGACGAATCGCGCCGCCGAGAGCCAGACGACGCCGAAGGGCACCATCGCCGCGAACAGCGACAGCGCCGTGGCGAGCATCGCGATCCGGAGCGACCGGGGGGCGCCGAATCGCGCGGCGATGCGGGCGGCGGCGATGGCGCCGAGGAGGTAGCCGGCGAAATTGGCGGCGGCGAGCGTGCCGGCGCCGTGGGGGCCGATCCAGCCCTCCTCGATCAGGCCGGGCACCAGCGCGGTATAGGCGAAGCGGCCGAAACCGAGGCCGACCAGAAGGGCGGCGAGGCCGGCGAAGGCCCGGGGGCTGAGGACGCGATCGGCTGCGGACATCGGTCTCGTCTCGGCTCTCGGGTGCGGGAAGAGGGGCGCGGGAGGGCGAAGCGCGAGCCTCGCACGCGTCGCGTCGCTCCGCCAAGCGCGACGGCGCGAACAAGGCGTCGAGGCGCCGCAGGGCTGGGTTGCGCGAGGTCATGGACGCGGCCGTGCGACGGTCGATGATCGCGCCGGTCCCCACGCGACCCGCCGCCCCGGCGAGGGAGGAGCCCATGTCGCAGTCGTTTCGTCTCCCGATCGCAGGTCTCTTCGCCGCCGTCCTCGTCGTGGCGCCGCCGCCGGCCCGGGCCGGAGCGGTGTTCGACGGATTTCTGGAGGGCATGGACGAGGGCTGCCGCCAGTCGCCGGCCTTCCAGGCGTTCGAACAGTCGCTGGTGGCGCGCCACACCCCGCCGATCCGGCGCGGGGCGAAGATCGCCGCCCCGGCCGATCTCGCCGCCGCGATCGGGCCGGCGGCGGCCGTCGACAAGGGCGAGTGGGTCGAGGTGAGCGTGCCGCTCGACGGGACGTGGCGCGGGGTCGCGGTGAAGCGGTTCGTGTTCTCGCTCGGCAAGGAGAACGGCATCCACGCCTGGGCGGTGGAATTCACGGCGCCGGCCGAGGCCGTGACCGCGACCTTCGCGGAACGGGTGAAGCGGAGCAACGCGGCGATGGCGGTCGAATACGCGGAGATCGAGGCCTCGACCGGGCTCGATCTCGACGGGCGGGCGGCGCTCTACTGCGACGTCTCCAACTGAGGCGGAGACGCGGAAAGGGGCCCGCGACGAGCGCGAGCCCCTCTCCCCCGACCGTCGGCAGCCGTCAGGCGCCGACGGTGATCTCACGAAGTTTCTCTCGGCCGCCTCAGGCGCCGACGACGAACTTCTCGGCGATCTTCTCCGCGTCGCCGTGGCCGGTCGGCGCGCCCGCGTAGGCGCCGCGATCGCCCTTGAAGAAGATGCCCGTGGTCATCTCGTTGGCGCCGAGGATCTTGGCGGTCGCCTCGGCGCGATCGGTGGTGGCGGTGACGGCGTTGCGCTCGATCGTCTTCTTCCACTCCATCTCTTCCGGGCGGAAGGTGATGCAGGGGGAGAGCACCTCGACGAAGGAGAAGCCGGGGTGGCGCACCGCCTCGGCGATGACGGCCGCCAGCGGCTTGACGTCGAGGGCGAAGCCGCGCGCGACGAAATTGGCGCCGGCGGCGAGCGCGATGGCGAGCGGCGAGAAGGGCTTCACGCCGGTGCCGCCGGGGGCGGCGTCGCTGTCCCAATCGGCTTCGGTCGTCGGCGAGGGCTGGCCCTTGGTCATGCCGTAGACGCGGTTGTCCATGACGATGTAGGTGATGTCGACGTTGCGACGGCAGGCGTGCAGGAAGTGGTTGCCGCCGATCGAATAGCCGTCGCCGTCGCCGCCGACGGTGATCACCTCGAGGTCGGGACGGGCGAGCTTCAAGCCCGTCGCCACCGGCAGCGCGCGGCCGTGGACGCCGTGGAAGCCGTAGGCGGTGGTATAGGCCGGCAGCCGCGACGAGCAGCCGATGCCGGAGACCACCACCACTTCGTGCGGCGGACGGCCGAGGTCGGCGAGCGCGCGCTGGAGCGCCTGGAGCACGCCGAAGTCGCCGCAGCCGGAACACCAGATCGGCTCGACCGAGGACTTGAAGTCCTTGAGCGTCAAGGCCTGCTGCGGGCAGACGTGAGGAGCTTCGTGGATGGTCATTCGGCGGCCTCGCGGGTCTCGGCGGTGAGGTGGGCGACGATCTCGGCGGCGCGGAAGGGCGCCGGGCCGGGGCGGGCGAAGCTCTCGGCGCCGGGGCCGAGGGCGCGTTCGCCGAGGAGATGGCGGAAGAGCTGGCCGGAGGCGTTCTGCTCGACCACCACCACGCGGGCGGCGCCGGCGAGTGCCTCGGTGAGGCGGTTCTTCTGCAGGGGCGCGATCAGGCGCAGCGCGACCACGCGGGTCGGCGTGCCGGCCTCGGTCAGGCGGCGGGCGGCTTCCTTCACGGGGCCGACGGTGGAGCCGAAGGCGACCAGCGCCAGCGTCGCGTCGGCGGGGCCGTGGACCTCGCCCCAGGTGTCGCCCCAGTCGAAGGTCTCGAGCTTGCGCAGACGCTTCTGCATCTGGGCGATGTGATCGACGGCGGCGTTGGAGGGATGGCCGCTCTCCTTGTGGGAGAGACCGTCGGCGACCCACTGGGTGCCGGGATTGCCGGGGG
>OFIS01000280.1_pt1 | contig 40961 bp, 41 predicted proteins | sample 1775071 | NCBI WGS metagenome assembly OFIS01 (sample SAMN08195774, study PRJEB24354) | sludge metagenome | isolation source: sludge from phenol fed wastewater aerobic bioreactor C | place: India: Nagpur | collected 2016-09-17
ATTGGCAAGGGGGAAATGCTTGAGATTGCCCGGTATATTTCCTTTTTGATTTCGAAGTATAAGACAAAATACTTTGACAAACTTCCGAAAAAATCGGATGCCTGGAACGAGCCAGAATACAGAATTGAAATAGTAAAAGTCTTGGCATTAGCCACTGAAAAAAACGAATGGAGCCTGGAGCATCAAATAGCTATTCTCGATGACAAGGAGAAACTCCCGGTAAATAGCAGCTTTCGTCGCATGCACAGACTTATTCATTTTTATTGGCAACGAGATGTTGACAACATACCTCTACCGGCAGTTGAAGTTCATGAGACAGCTGTTTTCAAAGCTTGTGAGTGGGTTATCGCCCTTGCTCAAAACTATTCTGGAAGAATACGGATAACAGAGAGTCTCAGAAGTCCCCAAGAGAACGAAAGCGTGAGTTTGGAGCGTGTCTTCCTTGAGGCTCTAGAAAATACGTACGTCGAGTTCATGGACATCTGCGACTTGCTAGTCGAGAAAGAAAACTTTTATTTCTCACAAAAGAATTTGAACGAACTATTGAGAATTTTCTTTTCTCAACCAATACAGGCTGGCTATAATTTGCATGACTGGGTAAGCGAGACAGAGGACGTCGTTTTGAGCGACTGGCTTCAGCGAATAGTTCTTTTTGCCGAACAGTATCAAAGCTACTATTTTGAAAAGTATCGGAATCAGCTTACCGGAAGGTTACCGACAGAAAAGTTCAGACGGCTTGTTAAGCGTTTTGAGGAGCGAAGTGACTTCTATCTGCTTTTTTCACAAGCTGTAGAAAACACCAACACCTACCTTGCGGAGCATAAAGGCGGTTCGTCGAATCAGTGGGACGTTGAGAATCTTTTACTTGATCCACTGGGCAATCGCTCCAATGGTTTGAGCCGATGGGCTATTGTCTTTTCCCTCAAGCAACAGTCGTTGAAATCACAAACAACTGATCAATTAATTACACAATAAAAACAACTTCAGATGGCAACATTGAACAACATCACCGGAGCACTACTAATTGACGCTACTGCTGCTTTCCTAAACGGAGCTGGTCTAGGTGTAGGCGAAGACAAAAACAAAGTGATCCCTAAAACTTTCAGAGAAAAGGTTAACAATCGTGCAGAAGAAGTACCCTATGTATCTGCCCAAGCCTGGAGAAGATGGTTGAGAGACACCACAAACGAGGAAAACAGCTGGAACCCAAGTGTACTAAGAGCAATTGGCGAAGGTTCTGATAAGGGGACAACAAACAAAATTGCGACAGAGTTAAATCCTGTAGATTTTCCTGAAGATGACCTCTTCGGTTACATGAAAGCAGGTTCAAAGAACGAAGAGAGCATACAAAGAGCATCACCTTTTAAGACGTCAATTTTGAAGGGTATAAAAAATATGCGAACCGTAAACAATGACGAAGCTTTCGTTCATTTGAAAGAAGGGACACCACTACCTTATTCAACAAAGTTCTACTCTACACATCTGGAAGGCTTTTTTAACCTTGAATATTACCGTTTGGGAGTTTTTGATAATCTCGGAAGCAAACAAGAGCTTGGAAGTGAATTGATAATAGCCCATGCCGACAAACTTATTCAAACAACCTTGGGAGGAAAGTTCACGCGCTTCGAATTGAAAAATGCGGAAGAAAGCCGCAAGCGGAATGCAGCAGGCTTGCTTAAGGGGTTAGCTTTTCTTCGTGGTGGGGCCAAACAAGCCGCATTTGGTGCAGATGTAGCTCCGAAAGTGTTGATAATAGCAGGCATGGAATCAGCAAACCCAATCTTCAATAACCTGTTCATCGGAAAAGGTGAAAAGCCTGCACTTAACATAGAACTACTTACTCAACTGGCGAAGGACTATCAGCAAAAGCTCGCAACACCGATTTACATAGGAATTAGGTCTGGATATCTACAAAACGAAACAGAAATTCAATCAATGGGCGACGCATTCGTAATAGGCTCTCCAATCGAAGTGGTGAATCAATTTACCGAAAAATATTTGAAACATGGATAAGGTGCTGGAGGTGCAATTTTCCGGCTGGACTGCAACACCCAGAATGCCTTTCATTCTTTCAGGGAATGCTGTTTGCATGCATACGCCAAGCTACTCCTTGTTACTTGGGTTGATTGGTTGTTGCCTGGGAAGAACTGTGAATTCAGAGGAGGTTTCTTTGGGGTTTAGATACTCGTTCGAGAGTGTAGCCGATGATATGGAAACACGTCAGCGTCTTGAATTTGACGGTAAGAAAGTCAAAAACCACAGCAAGGGCTCGGACGCCTACATGCGAGAGTTTCATACATTACCCAAGCTTACACTATGGTTGAACCGGCTCGACTGGAAAAAGTATTTCGAAAACCCTGTCGGTACTCCCTCTTTAGGACGATCGCAGGACATACTCAAAGTCGAGCAAGTGCGTGAAGTAGAAGTTAGTACCGTTAAGGATGGGGTTGTCTCGGGATGTATGTTACCCTTCTCCGTTGGACTAGAAGTTGGAGGGCAATTGGTTCAACTTGCAGAGTCATTTGAGGAGAACGAGGAAGTAGGTTCCGGGAGGTCACCCAAAAGCTCGAAGATGTTTATTTCTATTCCGCACGATAGCGAAGTCCCCGTGACCTTCGCCAACCTCTTTAAGACACACGACGAGCCCTCTACTACATTTTATCTTCATCAGTTTAACGCGTGAGTAAATCCTTCGATCATTTTTTTGCAAAGAGTGACGGTGTAACAACGTTACCAATGCATACACGGTATGTTTTGACAGCTGCGGAGTGCTTGCTGGAAAGATTGCCCTTTTCGGAGGACGAAAAGCTTATCTGGAAAGAGAAAATCGCACGATGTGCCATTTTCCATGATCTGGGAAAGGTGCATAGGGACTTTGTAGCTAACCTTTCTGGGGGGGAGTTCTACTCTATCAGGCATGAAATAATATCGTTCTGGTTCTGTTTTAATTTTTTGAGCCTTGCTAAGGATGAACTTTTTGCCATTGCCACACATCACAAAGGGATCATCGACAAGCCAGGTGAAAAAGGACGATTGAGCATAGATGCTTTGACACGACATCTTCAGGTCTGGTTGGAGAGAGACATTGATATGATGAGCGTTGAGACAGTAATCGAATGGTCAAAGCTGTTTGGTCGGGAAATTCGGTACGAAGAGGTAGTTGAAATCAAAAAGCAAATACCTAAGGACCTTCTGGAAATGTTTTTTGCAACAAGGCAGAAGACTGCAGTCCCGAATCTGCAGGACAGGAAAATATTGTCTTTGACGAGAGCGCTACTTATTGCGGCTGATCATCTTGGTTCAGCTCGAAAAGAAGATGCGATTCCACAATACAAAGCACTTTCACTCTCGGACTTTCAACCGAAGAACGGAGAAAGCTATCTTCCCTTCAGACCATTTCAGGAAAGGCTTCAAAAGCATTTCTCTGATGCGATACTTCATGCCCCGACTGGTTCGGGTAAAACAGAAGCAGCATTAAGTTGGGTATATGCCAATCAGGTGGAGAATGCGAGGGTCTTCTACCTTTTACCCTATACAGCGAGTATCAATGCTATGGTTTCCAGGTTGCAAAATCATTATAACAAGGGTGTAGTAACTGCTCTTCATTCTAAAACACTGGACTTTTTCTACGAACAGCTATCCGACGAGAATAGTAACATGAATCACGACTTTCAGGCAATGGAATCGGAAGCAAAGAAAAAAAATTCTCTTTCAAGAGAATTATATTATCCAGTAAAAGTTGCCACCCTCCATCAGATTCTGAAGACTTCACTAAAGGGGAAAGGATGGGAGATGGCATTGTACGACTATCGAAATGCACTGTTTATAATTGATGAGTTTCATACGTACAACGCATTGTTTACAGGAATGCTTCTTGCTTCAGTTAGGTTATTCAGGCATCTTTTCGATGCGAAATTTCTGTTTATGTCAGCCACTATTCCCAAGTTCATGGCTGACCTGATCATCGAAAATATCTTTGATGGAGATAAGACTTCATTGTTGCGCCCTGATCGCTCGCAGGCACTTGATCATGCCGTTATGGCTCGAAGGCGTCATCAGGTTTATTGTAGGGCAGAGCAAAGAATTGATAGCGACATCCAATTGATAAAAGATTATCTGGAATTAGGGCGGTCTGTATTGCTTATTGTAAACAATGTAGCCACTGCTCAGAAGCTCTTTAAGGATATCTCTTTTGAAGGTTCCGCTCAGTTGTTACATAGTGGGTTCAATAGACAGGACAGGAGAAAAATCGAAAAAGCAATATCTGCCAAAAACTTAGCGAAAAGACCACAACTATTGATTGCGACTCAAGCCGTAGAGGTAAGTCTTGACATCGATTATGACGTTGCTTTCATAGAAAATGCCCCTGTTGATGCACTCATTCAACGTTTTGGGCGAGTAAATCGGGCTGGTACAAAAAGAATAGCTCCGCATGAAGACGCAATAGTTCTGAGTTACAACACGGTCTCTATTTACTTATATGAGCTTAGTGTTGGCAACACCCCTTTCTACGACTCAAACGTCCTGGAAGACACTTGGCGGGAGATGCTTAAAGTAGAAAAGCAGGAAATCAGCGAAGATGATTTAATTTCAATATGCAACAGGGTTTACTGTGACGGATATAACGATAGCCAAAAAGCGGACTTTGAAAACGGCTTCAACCACCCGGTGATAAAAAATTTTGAACAAGATTGGGTAGCAGGTGATTGGCGGGATTGGGTAGAGGATTTGTTAGAAAACAAAAATCAAAAAATAGAGGTTTTGTGTTTTAATCTCGTTGATAAGTTTAAGGAATTGATTGAAAAAAAGCGGTTTCTAGAGGCTAATCAATTGCTTGTCTCTGTCTATGTTTATGAACCTAAAATTTCGAACGAACCGATTTACGGGAACGTTCGGGTCGCGGTTAATCTAGAGTACGATCTCAGAATTGGATATGTAGAAGTGGGGAAAAACTATGATAGCAGGCAGTTATAGGACTTACATCTAGTTCGATTGGTGGCTTATAAGCTAACTCTATCACTTCGCCTTATCACATATCACTCCACTCTCGACGAAACTACTCGTCCGCAAGACCGCAAATTTTTAAGATTTGCACCCGCAGGCATAATTTTCATTTGTTTCGTTTATTTCGAATAATTTTGTCCTGAAAATTGCGATAATATGGAAGTGCTGGAGCAAATAAAAAAGCCATCAAAAAGAGAGCAGAAGGCAGCTATTGCGTCTTACGGTACGCTGGCTTCTGCTATTGGTCAGATGAGCGCGCGCGAGGTGGAAGTGGAAATTGAAATTGAGGAAACGGGCGACCGTATAAGCATTCCGGTGCGGGCTCTGAAGTTCCTTGAAGATATCCTCAAAGCAATGAGTGAGGGGAAACCGGTTTCTATTGTGCCCGTTGCTACCGAAGTGACTACACAAAAAGCGGCTGAGATACTGGGCTGTTCCCGTCCGCACCTTGTAAAGTTGCTGGAAGAGGGTAAAATCAGCTTCACAAAAGTAGGCAAGCACCGGCGGATCTTGTTTGAGAATGTTATCAGGTACAAAGAGCAAATGAAGAAGGAGCAGAAGCAGCATATCATAGATGTCATGAACGCTGACGAGGCATTGGGTTTGTATGATTCATAGCGTTCTCTTCACCGTGGTTCTTGACACCAAGGATAACTGAAAAATTCCCATGCACATCATCGCCACGCACATCAACTATTTCCACCTCTGCCATCGGAAGCTGTGGCTGTTTGCTAATGGTATAACGATGGAGCATACCTCCGACACTGTGTATGAAGGAAAACTGATTGGCGAAACCACCTATCCACAGCGCGCAGAAAAATATACGGAGCTGGAGATTGGCGGCAGCAAGATTGATTTCTACGATGCAAAAAGCAAAGTGGTGCACGAAATCAAGAAAAGCAACAAAGCAGAGGAGGCACATGAGTGGCAGGTGAAGTATTACCTCCTGCTGCTGAAGAAAAACGGTATTGAAGGCGCTACCGGAATATTGGAATACCCCAGGCTACGGGAAACTAAGGAGGTGGTGCTGACTGACAGTGATGAAAGCCATCTGAATGCTGTGATCAATGAAATCGCAAATATCGTTGACCATGTTTGTCCGCCGGTGATTCATGCAAAAATTTGCAAGGGTTGTTCTTACTACGATTTTTGCTATGCCACAGAACCCTAATTTTGCTGCGATCATTTTCCTTTTATCAAGCGTGTTGTCTATGCAATTTCATCTCCGCATACAAATAAAGGACATTAAATCTCCGCCCGTTTGGCGGGAGCTTCTTGTGCCGGCAACATTCAGCTTCGACAAGTTGCATACTGTTATTCAGGCTGCCTTTGGTTGGCAGGATTATCATCTCTATCTTTTTTCCAAAGAAGGATTTGTTTCTTCTCCCTGGATCAAAATTCCGGACGAGGGGGATGGAGATGATGATGTACGCGTGTATAATGCCCGTCGCACAAAAATCAAAGACTATGTGCTGATGTGGCAGAAATTTTACTATATCTACGACTTTGGCGATAGCTGGAAACATGAGATCAAACTCATCAACCTGAAAGATGGAAGCCCTAAGCATGCCAGTTTGCTTGCCGGTAAAGGAGCTTGTCCCCCCGAAGATTGTGGTGGCGCTTACGGATATGAGGAACTGAAAAAAGCCATAAAAAATCCGGCATCTGAAGAAGCGCAAGAGCTCATGGCATGGGCGGGATGGGACGAAGAAAATCCCTTTGATGCAACGGAGTTTGACTTTGAGGCGGCGGCGAAGGCTGTCGAAGCCGTGTAGTAGTGGTCGTTACGCGGTACAGGTATGCATAGAAAAGACTGCCTGAGCAATGCCCCATACTGATGAATTTCCGAAAAGGTCTTTCGTGCGAGATGGCTATGTTCCGGCGCGCAGAGCCTTTACACGAAGTGGTAAATCTCTTAAAGGATCACCTGATTACAATTTCTCCGACTTACTTTTTTCATTCTAAGCTCAGCACCATCAACATTTCCCATGAAGAAGAGTTATTACCTTTTTAATCCCGGGCGAATTTCGAGGAGGGATAACACAGTAAAGTTTGTGCCAGTCGATGAAGATGGAAATGAAGGTCCGTCGAAATACATACCTATCGAAGGGGTTGATAACCTCTACGTTTTCGGTAGCCTCGATGCCAATAGTGCTTTTTTCAACTTTCTGGGCAAGGCGCAAACCAATGTTCATTTCTTTGATTACTACGAACACTATACGGGCTCCTTCATGGCAAAGGACTATTTGCTTGCGGGTAAAATGCTGCTGGCGCAGGCGGAACATTGTTCGCAGAAAAAGAAGCGTATAATCATCGCGCAAAAACTCATAGAGGGTGCAGCGTTCAATATGCTCAAAAATCTGCGGTATTATAACAATCGGGCAAAGGAAACACAGCCGGTGATTGAAATGATAGAGCAACTCGCCCAGGGTATAGCTGCCACAACCGAAATATCCGCTTTGATGGGCATTGAAGGAAATATCCGGCAACACTACTATAACGCCTTTGCCATTATCATCAACGATTTTGAGATGGGAAACCGCAGTAAGCAGCCGCCATCCAACGAAGTGAACAGCATGATATCGTTTGTCAACAGCCTTTGCTATACCGTGTGTCTGGATGCTATTTACCATACGCAGCTCAACCCTACAATAAGTTTTCTGCATGAGTCAGGCACCCGGCGTTTTAGTCTGGCGCTGGATCTGGCAGAGATTTTCAAACCCATTTTGGCAGACCGGCTTATTTTTTCGTTACTCAATAAGAAGCAAATACAATCCTCAGATTTTGATGCGCGGCTTAATAGCTGTTTGTTGAAAGAAAGCGCGAGAAAGACTGTCGTTAAAGCATGGGATGAAAAATTGAACGAGACCATCAAACACAGGTCGCTGGGAAGAAGTGTAAGCTACAAGCACCTGATAAAGCTGGAATGTTATAAGCTATCCAAACACATACTTGGTATGGAAGAATACAAGCCATTTAAAGCCTGGTGGTAACCATTAGTGCTAAACCTGCAACCGATGTACATTATACTGGTGTATGATATTGAAGAAAAGCGCGTTGGCAAAATGCTGAAGCTGTGCAGGAGATACCTGAACTGGATACAGAATAGCGTTTTCGAAGGGGAGCTTACTGATGCGAAACTCAAGGAGCTCGTACACAGTGCACGGAGCATTATGGATACTGAAAAGGACAGCATAATATTGTTCAAAATGCGACAACAATCCTGGCTGGAAAAGACGATTATCGGGCTCGAAAAAAATGATACTGATAACTTCATTTAGTCGTCGAAGTAGGGCTCTCGCGAATACTCAACACTGGTTTTAAGTTTCAAGAAATTAGGAATTGGTTGATTTAGAGCCTGAAACCCAAGTTGTCGAACCAGGCGTACAAACTTATTATTGGCAGTGGACGACGGGAACCATGGAAATAACAGCAAGCCGCCGGAAATTTAGCTGGGAAAATGTATTTTTATTGCACCGTTTTTTACGGGTCTTAATCGCACCAACAGGAATTGAAACTGTAGGAGTATTTACCGAACCTGTATTGATGGGAACGTCTTAATCGCACCAACAGGAATTGAAACTTTCACCCGCCAGCTTCAGGCGTACACCCTTCACGTCTTAATCGCACCAACAGGAATTGAAACGAATGGCTGTTGAAAAACTTCGTCACAGTCGCAGAAGTCTTAATCGCACCAACAGGAATTGAAACCGATTTTGAGCCATACACGAAACAAAAAATTCGTGGTCTTAATCGCACCAACAGGAATTGAAACAGTACAGCGGATAAATGGATTGAGGATGAAGAAAAGTCTTAATCGCACCAACAGGAATTGAAACTACTCTGACAGCCGCAGACAGCGGTAAAACGTTTCTTGTCTTAATCGCACCAACAGGAATTGAAACAGGTATGCTGATATGTTCGCTGAACTAAACAAGAAAGTCTTAATCGCACCAACAGGAATTGAAACGGCATAACCCGGAGGAAGGCCTACGGCAGCAAGGTAGTCTTAATCGCACCAACAGGAATTGAAACGGAGATGCTACTGTACTGATTGAATGGGGAGAAATCGTCTTAATCGCACCAACAGGAATTGAAACTATATTGACTATGACGAAATATTATCCGCACAAAGAGTCTTAATCGCACCAACAGGAATTGAAACGATAAGCGCGTCTGTTATGTAAGAATCGAGTAAAAGTCTTAATCGCACCAACAGGAATTGAAACGCAGCTAACAAGGTATTGCTTCCACCAGTGCTGACGGTCTTAATCGCACCAACAGGAATTGAAACTAAACCCGGGAGCTTTGGCAACAATCCAATAGTAGTGTCTTAATCGCACCAACAGGAATTGAAACATTTCTACAAATAAGCCAGTTTGCTATGGGATTGACGTCTTAATCGCACCAACAGGAATTGAAACAAATTCATTCAGCTCTCTCCGGTCGTCGCTCAATTGTCTTAATCGCACCAACAGGAATTGAAACTCATCCGCTTTTATCGGGAACAAAAGAAATAGCTCTAGTCTTAATCGCACCAACAGGAATTGAAACATATTGTAAGTGAGTGAAACAAGCGCGTCAAATTCAGTCTTAATCGCACCAACAGGAATTGAAACGCAATCGAAGCTACAGCGCACAATGAGAAATAAAAGTCTTAATCGCACCAACAGGAATTGAAACTTTACAGTATGACACGATATCTACTTTCCACCACCAGTCTTAATCGCACCAACAGGAATTGAAACAAGACTCAAGGCAAAGCCGGTAAGCTGGTAAACTTAGTCTTAATCGCACCAACAGGAATTGAAACGAAAGTATCTGGCTACTGCCCCCGTGGTGCGTTACGTCTTAATCGCACCAACAGGAATTGAAACAAGCCTGAGCGCTTGTAACTGAATTGGGTGTCGAGTCTTAATCGCACCAACAGGAATTGAAACTTGGTGCCATGGCTTTAAATATTCCGTGCTGCAGGGTCTTAATCGCACCAACAGGAATTGAAACTCTTCAGTACGTACCACTTTGCCAATGCAGGCGGGGTCTTAATCGCACCAACAGGAATTGAAACAATGTTCCAGGCCGAAAAACGACTTTTTCGCCAAGTCTTAATCGCACCAACAGGAATTGAAACGCTTGTTTTCAGCGTAGGCGAAGACAGCCCGCGCAAGTCTTAATCGCACCAACAGGAATTGAAACTGTTTATCTTTTGTGGTTAATTGATGCGATATATTGTCTTAATCGCACCAACAGGAATTGAAACTATTATGAGCCTTTGATACCCGGTAAAAAAAGAGGCGTCTTAATCGCACCAACAGGAATTGAAACGGCCAAAGCGGATGAGTGTATCTCGGTCGGCACTGTCTTAATCGCACCAATAGGAATTGAAACCTGCTTAATTTTTTCCTGCTTAATCCGCGCCTCTACGTCTTAATCGCACCAACAGGAATTGAAACGTACTGCATTTACCGCATCGGCAAGCTTTGCTGCAAGTCTTAATCGCACCAACAGGAATTGAAACCATCCTGAGATGTGAGCCCGTACCACTTGGCAGTGAGTCTTAATCGCACCAACAGGAATTGAAACACAGAAAAGCGGTGGACGCTATTAAAAAATCAGTTGTCTTAATCGCACCAACAGGAATTGAAACTTAAGCGGGCGTCTTCCAATTTCGCCACCACCCTAGTCTTAATCGCACCAACAGGAATTGAAACGCTTTGAAGGTGTAAACCCTGTTTTTGCGTTTCCGTCTTAATCGCACCAACAGGAATTGAAACTTCGCTATTTATATCAAAACAGGACGCTGTACCCGGTCTTAATCGCACCAACAGGAATTGAAACTGTATTCAACACATGATAATCACGATAGCGGTTACGGTCTTAATCGCACCAACAGGAATTGAAACATAAAATACCCCTGTTCATCGTCAAAAATTTGGAAGTCTTAATCGCACCAACAGGAATTGAAACTGTAGTATTGGTTACTGCGTTACCTGTGTTTGAATGTCTTAATCGCACCAACAGGAATTGAAACGCGATAACGTAGCCGTAGGCGAAAACGGTCAGGTAAGTCTTAATCGCACCAACAGGAATTGAAACTAGTTTTTAACTCCCCGTAAATCCAGTTCAGTTGCTGTCTTAATCGCACCAACAGGAATTGAAACTTGATAACGATTGAAATAGTTCGGTTGGGGGCTGTAGTCTTAATCGCACCAACAGGAATTGAAACACAATGCGGATGTACGCCCCTGAATCGAGATATTCGTCTTAATCGCACCAACAGGAATTGAAACGAGGGTTTCCGTAGGTGCCAGGCTTTACGTTGTTTTGTCTTAATCGCACCAACAGGAATTGAAACAGAGTTAATGACCCGTCTGTATTAAATCGTGCAATGTCTTAATCGCACCAACAGGAATTGAAACTTAGCCAAACGTGGTTAGAGGTTTTCGGGAAGATTAGTCTTAATCGCACCAACAGGAATTGAAACTCAATTGTCAGCGTGTAGTTAGACGGATTATAGACTGTCTTAATCGCACAAACAGGAATTGAAACTGGAGTAGTGTAGAGAGTGTGGGCGCCGGATTGGCGTCTTAATCGCACCAACAGGAATTGAAACCAAAAATTTCCTTCGCATTCATGTGTTCGCCTGGGGTCTTAATCGCACCAACAGGAATTGAAACTGCACGATAAGGGATACATTTTCCTTCGCCAGTTGGTCTTAATCGCACCAACAGGAATTGAAACGTTTTTACTGAACACACTTCCGAAAAGCTTACCAGTCTTAATCGCACCAACAGGAATTGAAACTATAGCGAGCGCCGAAGACCTGCAGGCGCTGGCGAGGTCTTAATCGCACCAACAGGAATTGAAACTTGAGTGGGAACTGCGTAGTACCGTTTGCCGCACCGGGTCTTAATCGCACCAACAGGAATTGAAACCCGGGAGGGCATGCCTGCCTTTAAGGTATTCACCGTCTTAATCGCACCAACAGGAATTGAAACCCGATACGCTGACGTGGGACGCGACAAAGAAAGACCGTCTTAATCGCACCAACAGGAATTGAAACCTGGACGAACTATAAAAAACAACAATGGCACGCACGTCTTAATCGCACCAACAGGAATTGAAACGGGGTGGGCCCGAGCGCGGGCGCAACTACTGATGTTGTCTTAATCGCACCAACAGGAATTGAAACGCGTTGCATCAATATCCTTCAGCATGCCTTTAGGCGTCTTAATCGCACCAACAGGAATTGAAACAAGAGGCATCCTTCCGTTGCTATATCGATCCCGACGTCTTAATCGCACCAACAGGAATTGAAACGAATTTGCGGGTAAATGAAAAGTAGCATCGGGAACGGTCTTAATCGCACCAACAGGAATTGAAACTGCGTTGCTGGGTTTAAACTGCTTTGGCATGTATTTGTCTTAATCGCACCAACAGGAATTGAAACCGGGTATCTTCACGCCTTCCACCGCCTGCAACTTGTGTCTTAATCGCACCAACAGGAATTGAAACCGTAAAGCGCGACGTGGTAACGAAACTTTGGCAATCATGTCTTAATCGCACCAACAGGAATTGAAACAAAAAAATTGATTTTAGGATGGGTGTAATCTTCAGGTCTTAATCGCACCAACAGGAATTGAAACGTTTAAAAGTCAATCAAAAAGTCAATCAAACTGAAAGTCTTAATCGCACCAACAGGAATTGAAACTTGGTAAATGGGAGGCGCTGAAAGGTCAGTTTTCGTCTTAATCGCACCAACAGGAATTGAAACGGAGCAATCCCGGTCTTATTCAAAAACCAAAAAACTGTCTTAATCGCACCAACAGGAATTGAAACTTAATCATTTCAAGTTCTGCGTCGAAAGGTTCATTAGTCTTAATCGCACCAACAGGAATTGAAACTTGATTAATCCTATTGAATTATGCGGTTCAATGTTGTCTTAATCGCACCAACAGGAATTGAAACAACAGATCATCAGTTAGCTCAGTACCGTCTGCTGTGTCTTAATCGCACCAACAGGAATTGAAAATAAACGGAAGACAGTTTTCGGAATGTTCATTTGTTATAGTTCTCTACTTCTCCGTGCCCTCTGTGTGCAACCGCCCATAAAGCAAAAAATCGCCCGAAGGCGATCTAAAGCTTGTGGAGGATAACGGAGTCGAACCGATGACCTCTTGCATGCCATGCAAGCGCTCTAGCCAGCTGAGCTAATCCCCCCTTTTTTTAAAGAGGTAGCAAATATAGCGCGGCAACTGCATTTAGCAAATTTCTGGGTAACTTTATTCAAAGACCAATGACTATGTGGGAACAGATATTAACTTACTTCTACATCAGGAAGCGCGACCCCAATGCGCCGAGGAATGTAAATATAAAAATGATGCATGGTATGAACCGGATCTCTATTTTCCTGTTTCTGATCGCCATCATCGTTATGATCGTACGCCTCATCAGAGGATAGGCCCACTTATTTTTTTGCCGCAGCAATGATCTCCTTCGCTGCAGTTGCGGATGCGGGAATATTGCCAAGCAGATGCCAGAGTTGCGCATAGTCTTCGATCAGCCGCTGCCGGTGTGCCTTGTCGAAGAGCAATTTCCCCAGTTCTTCGTGTAACCGCCGTTCATTCAGTTCGTGCTGTATCAGCTCGGTCACCACCAGCTTGTCCATGATAAGGTTGACCAGCGAAATGTATTTTACCTTGATAAGCCGTTTGGCAAGCTGGTAAGAAATTTCATTGCCTTTATAACACACCACCTGTGGTACGCCAAACAATGCAGTTTCCAGTGTTGCGGTACCACTGGTCACCAGCGCAGCCTCAGCCTGCCGGAGCAGTTCGTAGGTCTGACCCTTTGCCAGCCATACATTTTTGTTGCCGATAAATTCCCGATACACTTCATCGGGAATGGACGGCGCCTGCGCCACCACAAACTGATGGTCGGGGAAATGAGCTACCATCTTCAGCATCTCGGGTAGCTTTAGGGCTATCTCCTGGCGGCGGCTGCCGGGCAGCAGGGCAATGACCGGCTTGTCTGCAGGCAATGGCTTCAGTGGTTTTTGCTGTTCGTGGCGCACCACTTCTACCAAAGGGTGCCCTACATACACCACCGGATAATTCCACCGGCGATAAAAATCCTGTTCAAAGGGAAGGATCACCAGCATCTTGTCCACATCGCGCCTGATGCTTTTTACCCTTCCCTCTTTCCATGCCCAGGCCTGCGGAGAAATGTAATACACTACGCGGATGCCTTGCTTTTTTGCCCACTTGGCGATGCGCATGTTAAAGCCGGGATAGTCAATGAGCACGAGTATATCGGGCTGAAAGCTGCTGATATCTTCTTTACAGAAACGGATGTTGCGAAAAATGGTGCCGAGATGTTTGATGACTTCTACAAAGCCCATGAAGGCAAGATCGCGGTAATGCTTCACGAGTGTGGCGCCGGCAGCCTCCATACGGTCGCCGCCCCAGCAACGGATGTCTGCCTCGCCGTCCTGCTCATGCAGTGCTGCAATGAGGTTGCTGCCATGCAGGTCACCGCTTGCTTCTCCGGCTATGATGTAGTACTTCATGGCTGACGAAAAATGATCATTATAACTGAAAGCTAAGCTTAATAGTAGTAACTGCTGTGAATGGTGCCAACGCCGCAAACGCTACATAGTAGCAATGGCCCCCGGACAAAAAAAAAACTTACCACACAAATTTGAGCAGCACGATCAGCACGGCATAGAGCATGGTAGCGATAAGGATGCCCCGCGCCGTGAGGTCGAGGCGCTTGTTGGTGTAGTAAATAAAGGGAATGGCGTTGGCCAGCAAACTAAGGCTGAGCACCATAGCGGCAACTTTGTGGTTGGCCATCATGGTGTGGAGAAAATCGCTGAAAGGGGTGCCGGTAAACTTGACGAGGTACATGACGCACATGCCCAGCATTGGGAAAATGATGCCGATGATAAGTCCTAAAACGGGAATGTTGCGTTTCATAATGCTGCTACAATAGGCGGCTAAGATACAAACTGTAATACGCATTTTGTACAGAGGCCACATGAATGCCGTACATTTGCGCTGGCTTTTTAATGAACTGAAAAACATGAACTTCCCTCTTAATGATCTGCCGCAGCGTACGCAAAAACCGCGCGAGTATGGCCTGACGATGGTAATGGACAAAGGAATGGGTATCAATGACGTGCGCGATTTTCTATCGGTGGCGGCGCCTTTTGTTGATATTGTAAAGCTGGGTTTCGGCACAGCCTTCGTTACACAAAGTCTTCGTGAGAAAATAGACATATACCGCAGCTTCGATATTCCGGTTTATTTTGGCGGAACGCTGTTTGAGGCGTTTTTGATTCGCGGGCAGTTTGACGACTATGTGGAAGTGATTCAGGACTACGGCCTGCGCTTTGTCGAAGTGTCGGATGGGTCAATTACCATTCCTCATGCTGAAAAATGTGGCTATATCGAAAAGCTCACACAGTACGCTACAGTGCTGTCGGAGGTTGGATCGAAAGATGCGACTAATATTATGCCTCCCTATAAATGGATTGAGCTGATGAAGGCGGAACTGGAAGCCGGATCGTCTTATGTAATTGCCGAGGCGCGCGAAGCCGGAAATGTAGGTATCTATCGCGATAGTGGAGAGGTTCGGCAAGGGCTGGTTCAGGAGATACTCACGCAGATACCGTCTGAAAAAATAATCTGGGAAGCACCGCAAAAAGCGCAGCAGGTATATTTCCTCGAGCTACTTGGCGCCAATGTAAACCTGGGCAACCTGGCGCCGGCAGAAGTGATACCGCTGGAGAGCATGCGCTACGGACTAAGGGGCGATACCTTCCATCTGTTCCTGAACAAAAAAGACAAGGTAAAAACCGGAGAGTTTTAATTTTACGAGCGCTGTTTTTTGCAGCGCTTTTTTTATGACCCAGCTTTTCGGAATCATCGGCTATCCGCTGCAACATAGTTTTTCGCCGCAGTACTTCAACAGCAAATTTGCGCGCGAAGAAATAGATGCGGTGTATGAGCTGTTTTCGCTGCCGGACGTAACACAGTTTCCGGCACTGATTGCTGAAAGGCCACAACTATGCGGACTAAACGTAACCTTGCCGCACAAACGGGCGATTGTGCCTTATATGGATGAGCTCCACGATACGGCAGCAGCCATCGGAGCAGTAAACTGTATTGCTTTTCATGAGGGGGGTATGAAGGGATATAATACGGATGCTATAGGCTTTGAGCAGAGCCTCAGGCCACTGTTGGGTGCGGAGCATCGGCGCGCACTTGTTCTGGGGACAGGGGGGAGTGCAGCGGCGGTGAAATATGTGTTGGGCCGGCTGGACATCGACTACCTCTCCGTTTCGCGAAAAGCTACCGGAAGTGAAATAGGTTATGACAAACTGACCCGCGAAATGCTGGAAACTCATTTGCTGATTATTAATTGCACGCCACTGGGTATGGCGCCCGACACAGAAAGCTTTCCTCCTATTCCTTACCACTGGCTGAGCCGGCACCACCTGCTGTACGACCTTGTGTATAACCCCGAAGAAACCGAATTCTTAAAAAGGGGCAGAGCCGCCGGAGCGCGCACAAGGGGAGGGCTGGAGATGCTTTATCTGCAGGCAGAGGCCAATTGGCACATATGGCGGCCGACTACCCCACGGTATAGTAAACGCAGGTAGTGAGAAAATTGCGGAGGTAGGGAAGGGCGCTGATGATGCCGATTTGCTTGCGGGGCTGAAGTCCGAATTTGTATTTGTAAATCGGGTTGATCAGAAAATGTTGTTTACTAAGCACCCGCAGTTCGCTTTCCTCTACAATTTTTTCAAACCGCTCAATAGTGATCTGCGTGTCTTTGATCTCAAGCAGTTCATCGATTACCGGCTTCGATTCTCCAAAAATTTTCAGGATTCCCTTGTACAGCGCTTTTGGAAGAATATGGTAATAGGGTAGTACGCTGGCCAGCTTATTGCGACACACCTGTTGGTGACCGCCGAAAGGCATATACCAGGGAGGAAAGCCAAAGAAGATCTGACCCCCTTCGCGAAGGAAATTTTTTAAGTAGGGAATAAATTGCTCCTGGTCGGGAATATGTTCGATGGCGTCTTTAAGTATGATAAGGTCAAAGAAGCCCCGGAATTTTTCGAGAAAATCTTTGTCATACACGTTTTTATAAACAAACTGCATGCGGCCCCTGCCTATTTCTGTTGCCAGAAAATCGTTGGCCAGATCAATGCGCAGAGGGTTTAGATCAACACCGACGCAATAGCAGCCTTTTTCTGCAAAAGGCAGCAGTACTCCACCTTCGCCGCAACCGATTTCCATGACATTCACACCGGAGCTCAGGGCCTTTGTTTGCTCCACAAATGGAAGCACATAAGACCGGGAATTATCCACCTGCTGATCGAATCTTATCCGTTCATCTATATGTTGTTTCAGTGCCAACGTAGGAAAATTGAAGAGCCTAAATTAGTCTTTTACCGAATTATCTCCGGCCTCGAGAATATCGAGTTGCCGGCGAATACTTTCGTGATGAATTTTTTCATAGAGGTCAAGGATAAATTCCGGCGATAATCTGAGTTTGAGTGCCTGTGCGCTGCGGGTCTCCACGATTTCCCGCCAGCGGTCAGGATTGTACACGGTCAGGTTGCATTCTTTTTTGACGAGCCCCATGCGCTCACTGAGTTCTATGCGTCGTGCCAGCAAATCCACGATCTCGGTATCTACCGTGTCCATCATCTGGCGCAGGTATTCCAGTTCGCTACTCTTGCTTAGGTCTTCTGCCGACTGTTTCCTCACAATCAGGCGGGAAAGCAATTGCAGCAAGGCTTCAGGCCGAAGTTGCTGCGCTGCATCGCTCCAGGCCTGCTCCGGGTCCGGATGGGTTTCTATCATCAGCCCGTCGAAGCCCATATCCATTGCCTTTTGGGCTACCTCGGCCACAAGGTCGCGCTTGCCGGCTATATGGCTGGGGTCGCAGATAATGTACAGGTCCGGGCGACGTCGCTTCAGTTCTATAGGAATCACCCAATTGGGCTGATTGCGGTAGGGTGAGGAAGCCTGATAGGAGGAAAACCCTCGATGTATCGCGGCAATCTTTTTTACACCGGCCCGTTCAAATCTTTCCAAAGCGCCCTCCCACAGGTCCACATCAGGGTTGACAGGGTTCTTTATCATCACGGGCACGTCAACGCCTTTGAGGGCTTCAGCCAGTTGTTGTACATGGAAGGGATTTACTGTAGTGCGTGCGCCAATCCATAGCACATCTACATCATGCCTGAGCGCCTGTTCGATATGGTGAACTTCTGCAACCTCTGTGGTGACGGCAAAGCCATATTCTTTCTTCACTTCCTGCAGCCATTTCAGCGCTTCTTCCCCATTTCCTTCAAATGACCCCGGACGGGTTCTGGGTTTCCAAACTCCGGCTCTGAACAGCGTAAGGTTCGCCGGTTTCAGCGCTGCTGCTGTACTTAATAGTTGCTCCCGCGTTTCTGCACTGCATGGGCCGGCAATGATCATCGGTTCCTCAGCCAATCTGAAAAATGACATGGGGCAAAGGTAAGTTGTTGGCGGAGTAGCGGCGTTGTAAGGTTGAGGGTTGCAACTACTTTTCGGGCGCTATCTTTGCGCGCAATGAAAAATCTGCCAACGATTGAAGCGCTAAAGGAAGGAGGAGTATTGCTCATAGACAAGCCGTATAAATGGACTTCTTTCTATGCCATCAGTAAGGTGCGCAAGATGATCCGGGCAAAGATCGGTCATGCGGGCACGCTCGATCCGCTGGCCACCGGTTTGCTTATTTGCTGCACCGGCAAGTTCACTAAAAAGATCTCAGAATATCAGCAATTGCCCAAAGAATATACCGGTATCATCCGTTTGGGCGCCTCCACGCCTACTTTCGATCTGGAAAGCGAGCCCGAAAATTTTCGGCCGGTCGAAGGACTTGATGAAGGGATGATACGTGAGGTTGCCCGGCAGTTTACCGGCACGATTCAACAGGTGCCGCCCATACATTCTGCAATTAAAAAAGATGGCAAACGGGCTTATGAGCTGGCAAGGAAAGGCGAAGAGGTAGTGCTGAATGCCAGAACCATTACGATTTCTGAATTTGAGCTTACAAAAATTGAACTTCCGGAGTTACATTTTCGGGTGACGTGCAGCACCGGAACGTATATCCGATCCCTGGCCAACGATTTTGGAGAAGCGCTGGGCTGCGGAGGGTATCTGCAGGAGCTGAGAAGAACAAAGATCGGAGCCTTCAGTGTAGAGGATGCTTTGGAACCCCGCGCCTGGCGAGCCTTTTGGTTTCCGCACGAAGAAAAAGAAAGCGCTGAATAATCAGCGCCCGTACTTAATTCTTTTCAGTTCTTAGTTTCACTCAATATTCGTCTTCATTGAAAAAGAAGTCCTCCTGAGTGGGATAATCCGGCCAGATATCCTCAATGCCTTCATAAATTTCTCCTTCGTCGTCGAGTTCCTGAAGGTTCTCTACCACCTCAAGCGGCGCGCCCGAACGGATAGCATAGTCAATCAGTTCGTCCTTGGTGGCCGGCCATGGAGCATCTTCAAGATGGGAAGCAAGTTCTAAGGTCCAAAACATATTTCAGATATTTTTATTTATAGTTTAATTTCGCAAATGTAAGTTTTCAAATCACAAATACAAATTTTATGATGGCGGAACCCGGATACGGTAGAAAGCAACCGGCGCGGGGTTATATTTACACCATGCTTCAGGCAACAGGACTGGTAAAGAGTTATTCGGGGCTGACGGTAGTAAACGACGTGAGTCTGACAGTAAACAACGGCGAAGTTATTTCGATCATCGGCCCGTCGGGCGCGGGTAAAAGCACGCTGTTGCATCTGCTGGGCGCGCTCGACAAGCCCGATACAGGTACGGTGACCATAGACGGCACAGAGATATCCAGACTGGCTCCCAAAAGGCAGGCGGCATTTCGCAATAAGCATATTGGGTTTGTCTTTCAGTTTCATCATTTGCTGCCCGAATTTTCAGCGCTGGAAAATGTATCCATTCCGCTTTGGATTGCCGGCGCAGGTCAGAAAGCGGCGGCACAGCAGGCCCGGCAGATGCTCGAAACGGTAGGGCTGGCCCACCGGATAGACAACAAGCCTTCTGAGCTATCGGGCGGCGAACAGCAGCGTGTGGCCATAGCACGGGCCCTGGTCAACAAACCCTCAATTGTAATGGCAGACGAACCTACCGGAAACCTTGACAGCAACAATGCGCATGCAATTCATGAACTTTTCCTTTCTTTGCGCTCCGGCTTAAAACAAACGTTTATCATGATCACCCACAACGAGGAGCTGGCAGCGATGACAGATCGTACGTTGATCATGCGCGACGGAAGGATTGTAGAAGAGAGGAGAAACACCCTTTAGGGCTATTCGCAAACGAATTAAATCGCTGCGGAAAAGCGCATCAGACAAAGGAAATTAATTCTCTTTTGCAATTTGCCAAAAAGTATATTTTTGCACCATAAAATTAAAAGCATTAGCCATGTCTGAAATTGCAAATCGCGTTAAGAAAATCATTGTGGACAAACTGGGTGTGGATGAATCGGAAGTAACTCCTGAGGCAAGCTTTACCAACGACCTCGGCGCTGATTCACTGGATACCGTGGAATTGATCATGGAATTCGAAAAAGAATTCAACATCTCTATCCCCGATGAGCAAGCTGAGACCATTACTACTGTTGGTCAGGCAGTCTCTTACCTTGAAGAACACGTAAAGTAATTTTTCGACTCTCTTAAGTAACTAAAATCTGTTAATGAATTTACCGTTAAAACGCGTTGTCGTTACCGGTCTCGGTGCCCTTACTCCATTGGGCAATACAGTACCTGAATATTGGGAAGGCTTGATCAATGGTGTTTCGGGCGCCGATTTCATTACACATTTCGATGTTACCAAGTTTAAGACCAAGTTTGCCTGCGAGCTTAAGGGCTTTAACCCGGAAAACTTTATGGAGCGCAAAGAGGCGCGCAAGCTCGATAGGTTTTCACAAATTGCTGTAGTGGCTGCCGACGAAGCTGTACGCCATGCCAGGCTTACAGACGAAGGCATTGATCATGACCGCGTTGGGGTAATCTGGGCTTCGGGCATTGGCGGCATGATCACCTTCATTGAAGAAATGAAAGGCTTTTTTGCCGGCGATGGTACGCCACGTTTCAATCCTTTCTTCATTCCCAAGCTGATTCTCGATATTGCTTCCGGACATATATCCATGAAGTACGGTTTTCGCGGGCCTAATTTTGCCACCGTAAGCGCCTGTGCGTCGAGCACCAACTCACTTATTGATGCCTTCAATTATATTCGTCTGGGTAAGGCTGATGCAATTATCTCCGGCGGATCGGAAGCTGTGGTCACCGAGTCGGGTATTGGTGGCTTTAATGCCATGAAAGCGCTTTCTGAAAGAAATGACGATCCCAAAACCGCAAGCCGTCCGTTTGATAAAGATCGTGATGGATTTGTACTGGGCGAAGGCGGCGCAGCCATTGTACTCGAAGAGCTGGAACATGCAAAACGAAGAGGTGCTACCATCTATGCTGAAATGGTGGGCGGCGGCATGAGTGCCGATGCTTACCATCTTACCGCTCCGCATCCTGAAGGTCTGGGCGTAATCAACGTCATGAAAAATGCCCTCGACGATGCCGGTATGAAGCCGGAAGATATTGACTACATCAATGTGCATGGTACTTCTACACCTCTGGGAGATATTGCTGAGCTGATTGCTATTAAGAAAGTGTTTGGCGAGCATGCGTACAACCTCAACATTAGCTCTACCAAATCCATGACCGGCCACTTGCTTGGCGGTGCAGGCGCCATTGAAGCCATTGCCACCATCAAGGCGGTGATGCACAATACCATTCCTCCTACAATTAACCATTTCACAGACGATCCGGAAATAGATCCCAAACTCAACCTTACCTTCTGGAAATCGCAACAGCGCCCTGTGCGTGCCGCGGTAAGCAATACCTTTGGGTTTGGCGGACACAACGCTTCTGCTGTGTTTAAAAAATACGAAGAATAGTTTTGAGGCGCTTTACCTCACGGCTGCTCCATCTTTTTTCTCCTAACAAGCAGTTAGCGCTGCAACTGGAACATATTCTGGGCTTTCGTCCGGTGCATTTGCCTTACTATCAACTCGCGCTGATGCATCGCTCCAAAATCGAAGAGCTATCGAACAATAATGAACGCCTCGAATTTTTAGGCGATGCCATTCTCGGCTCTATCGTAGCGGAATATCTTTTCAAAAAATACCCCCTACAGCCTGAAGGTTATCTTACGGAAATTCGTTCGCGTATTGTGCGCCGCGAAACCCTGAATAATGTAGCACTGCGCATGGGGCTCAACAAGCTGGTGCAGTATAATCAAAACGACCGCGGGCTTAGTCGCAGCCACATTTTTGGCAATGCACTCGAGGCGCTTATCGGAGCTGTGTACCTTGATAAGGGTTTTGCCCGAACCCGTGTATTTATTCTCCAACAGGTCATTAAGCCCTACATAGATCTCGGGCACATTGAAAGCACAGACACCAATTATAAAAATCAGTTACTGAGCTGGGCCCAAAAGGCGGGGCATACGCTGAGCTTCGAAACCCTGAACGAGAAAACCGAGGGATCGCGGAAAATATTTACTGTTGCCGTGGTACTTAACGGAAAAAACCTGGCTACCGGCAATGGCTACAACAAGAAGGAAGCCGGGCAGGTGGCTGCGCAGCGAGCACTCGAACAATTGAAGTTGCCCTAATCTTTCCTTCCATAAAACAGGTGATTTACGCCGCCGGGTCCGCACACTCTTTGTTTTTCCCACACCACAGAGTCCTTGCTGAGGTAGGCATGCAGCATTTGAATGTCGCACATCGTTTCCACAGCGGTATATTCTTTTAATGCGGCCGAGTCGGAGGTCTGCATCGTAAAACTTAGAGGAGGAAAACTGAACCACACGGAACTGTCCGGACTGCTGCCGGAGACGTGTATGCTATCCGGATAGGGAAAAGAGACTTTAAGACGAAAATTGAAAATAGTATCGAAATGTGGCGGCGCGGTTGGCGAAAACGAAAAGGTGCAATACGTGCCTGTAAACATTCCTTCCGGTGTTTTGACTACAGCATCCTCATCTTTGTCTTTGTTGCAGGAAAGGACCATGATGAGTAGAAGTGGCAGAGCGAAGTTGAGGATGCGTTGCATGCTACTAAGCTAACAAACGATTGTCAAATCGCAGCGCTGCCCTCGTTTTGCCCGTAGAAATTCATCAACGTACGTCGGCGTACCGCGGCTCAATATATTGCCGCCAGCCATTGGCTGTGGCACTACCGAAAATGTTTTTATGGATAGCGATCAGATTCTGGTAACGAAATACTTCATTCAATACGCTGTAATCTCCCAGGTCAATCAACCGGCGGCGATCCATTCTGAAAAATCGGTACCGGGGCATCAGGTTATAGAAGTCGTGCAGGAATGCTTTGGCATACACATTCATTTCATTAAACTCGAACTGAATGATATCAATTTTTTCGCTGGCCAGTAGCTGGGTTGCACCTTTAAAAACATCCAACTCATACCCTTCGGTATCGACCTTCAGAAAATGTATGCGGTCAATATTGTTTTCGCGGCAATAGCCATCAAGATCCAGCACCTCCACATCAAACCGCAGGGCATCGGGGGTATGCTGCAGCTCGGTCATCACTTCCGGCAGCATGCTGGCGTGCTGCGATTCGGGCTGGTGTTTGTAGGTGTAGATCGCGGATTTCCCAGAAGTCTGTCCCACAGCTTTATTGATACAACGCACTCCTTCAATCGATCCGGCGCGTTTTTGCAGTTCAGCATATGCCGCAGGATTGGGTTCGAAGGCATGGATGCCGGCAGAAGGAAATAGATCGTGAAGCATCAGCGTATATTGACCGGTATTTGCTCCCACATCAAACAGGCAGGGCGTTTGCTTTTGCTGCGATGAAAGATGCGGAGCAATAACCCTTCGTAGAAATTCAGTTTCTCCAACGGTGCTTATCTCGAAGTAGTTTGAGATACCCCTATCATAATGCGCGGTGAGCAAAAGGTCGAGATCTACAGCCCGCGCAAGCTCAATGAGTAACTTTCGGGTATTCTTTCGTCCTACAACTTTATAAGAGATGATTTCGAGCAGCCGGGCGAGCAGGTTCTTCATAAGGTTAATTTGAGGTTGGTTGTAAACTTGCTGAGCCCCTGAATAAAGCCGGAAAAACAGAGATCGTGGTTCCGCAGGATAGATGCCGGAAGAAGATCGTTGATAAGAATAAGGTTGATATCGCCTGCATAACGGACAAAATCATTTTTAGAACGCCGGACTATCTGCGAAAAACAACATGGCGTTTGTGGCAGAGTGTCCGGAATTTGTACATCAATAAAACGGCAATGTACGAAAAGTGGGGATATGTTAAGACTTAGGAATACGGCTTAGCGCTGAGTAAGCCTGTTGACACCGGCCTTTGCCTGCTGGTCTATGTTGGACTGGTAGTCATGCCCCTTCATGGAAAGGCAGTCTTCATAACTTCTTACGGCCTCAGCCATTCTGCCCTGCCGTTCATACATCATTCCCATTTGCAGCGCAGAGCGGGCGGCGAAATGCTCCTGACGTCTGCGTCCCAATGAGATGGTGGTTTGATAGTACTTTACAGCTTTTTGGTCCTCATTCAGTTCATCATATATACGGCCCATACGGAAGTAATACTCAAGCTGGTCTGTAATATTGAGTTGTTTAGGATCTGCCTGATTCAGGTGCTCAAGCGCCTCTCTGTAATATCCGCCATCACTCAGCAGCCGCGCCTTCAGTACCTGCACATTCGGATAATCATCCTGTTCGGCAAACCTTTGCGCCTGTTTGTCTGCATCGGCATATTTTGAGCCATTCTTTTTTATCTGCTCGCGATAAAAATTTGCTTTTGTGAGGTTGCCCTGCAGATAGTAAAACAGCGACAACTTCTGATAGGTATCTTTTACGAAAAAATTTCCACGGTAGCGGGCCAGATATCGGTTGAAAAAGTCCGGTGCATCATGGTCCAGACGCAGCAGGTGCGCACTGCCGAGCTCGTAATCGAGAATAGGAAAGCGCTTGTAGTTTTCTGATCGCTGTGCCAGGTCCAGCGTTTGTATGGCTGCTTCGGCGTGTCTGGAATTGATGGCAATATTGGCTTTGACAAAGCTGTTGAACATGTTATTTTGAACCGGGAAGGAACTGCTGCTCACAAACTGCCAAACCTCGTTGTGTTGCGAAAGCAGGTAGTAGCGTAAGTAGCAATTGAAAATGATAGCTTCATTTCTGAAGGGTTCACTGCTTTCTGTATTGTTGATAAAAGAATTGAGTGTTGCGATGCCTCTGTTGACGCTACCTTTCAGGCCAAAGATGGAGGCTATCCATTGATAGTTTTCCGGCACCGTGCCCACAATGGCTTCCTGCAGACCAAGGAAAATTTTGTTTTGAGGAAAATTTGGAAAAAGGCGGCTGTTCTCCTTCATGAGCAGGTAGGACTTTCTAAAGGTGGTCGCTGCATGGAAATTTTCACCGAAGCGTATATGCACCAGCGCCCAGTGAAAATAGATGCCTGCCTTGCACCAGCGGTACCAGGGCGACGAGGGGTCGCCTTTTGAAAGCAGCTTTATCCTGTTGTCCATATGCTCTTCGCGCTGGTCGTAGTCCCGTGGGTCGCCGTTCATCATCAGGAGCAGACAATCATCATAATCGGCCAGGAAGGTGGCCATCAGGTTGTAGGGATGCGCTGTCAGTTCCTGTCGTACCAGATTGTTTCCTTCGCCCAGGTCGAGCGAAAGATAATGCAGGTAGGCATTGTGGCAGAGCGAGGTATAATCAAAGGAATATTGAGACGCGGCAACAGAAAGGCTGAATGAAAAAAGGAGTGAAGTAAAGAGTGTCCTGTAGCTCATTGCAACAAAGATAGCCGACTGCTGTAACGGATAAAGATATTTTGTGGACCTCTTGGTTAATAAGGAATTATGACTATATCTTTGACGCGATTTTGAAACGTAAAAAATTGAATGATTATGAAACTATTAAAGAGTATCGCGATTACGACGATGGTAACCCTTGGAGCCTTTACTGCTGTTACCTACACCTCCTGTAAGAAAGACGATAGCGGATGTGCTGCAGGCTATGAAGGTTCTGATTGTAAGACTGTTTCCCGCAATCGTTTTTTGAACAATGGCTCTATCGCCACCTTCACAACTGGTATCGGCGAGGATGGATGTTATACACCAGGTTATACCATGACCATTGCGCCGGGAGTGAATATAGACGAGATCATTATCACAAATCTCGCTGGATATGGTCCTACCTTTGTTGTTTCTGGTGTACAAGTTAATGGTAAGAATTTCTCTAAAGCGGGTACAGTTACAACCGGAGCAGTGACATTAAGTAATATTTCAGGTTCAATTGACGAGGCTGGTAATGTGATGACCTTTAACTATCGGGCAGTGGATTCAGCAAGTACTTTAGATTGCAGTTCCAAGGCTACAAAGCAATAAGCAAGTAGGCCGACAATATAGTGAGCTTAAGCGCATGCCCGTTCACGAAATTTAATGCCTTTATCTTAAGAATCAGCCGCTTCATTTGCATGAGGTGGCTGATTTTATTTCCAGGCTACAATTTTCTTATACAGACTGCGGCACTATTTGCAGTAACACTTTTGTGCATCTCCACAGAGCATACGGCATTTGTTTCTGTAAAATTTTTCTACCGGACGGGGTAAGTTCGTGTACTACTTAAGCTGCCTTAATGAGGGCAGCTTAAGTAGTAGTATGTGATCGGAAGTTTACATAAACGAATGGTGTTCGGCAGCTATCTATTGCCCCCGGGCCTGTCATTAACGTTCTTGGGAGCAGCAGATGAGTTGCCTCCGGGCCTGTCATTTACATTTTTGGGTGCAGTGTTACCTGTTCCGCCCGGGCGATCGTTAACACCAGTAGGTGTTGTGCTTTTTGCAGGTTCTTCTTTCACCGTAGCCGTTGCAGGTTGGGGTTTTGTCGTTGGTTTTACCACCACTTTTTTCGGTGCTGGCGGCACGGGTTTGCCTGCAGCTACTGCCATCATAGAGTCTGCCCTCCGCTGAGCTTCGGCGTTGATGATGGAATCGTTTTGCATCAGCATTTCTGTACGGATTTCTTCTACCCGAGCATTTACAGCAGAGTCTATCTGGGCCTGGTTGAGACCGTTATCTGTTGTATTCTCCTGGCAGGAAGCAAAAAATAATACTGCGGCTCCTGCAGCAAACATTAAAAACTGCTTTTTCATTGATCTGAATTTTCGATGCAAATATGTATCAATTAGTTGTAATGACAAAGACCGTTTTACGCAACGGGAGTTTCTGCAAAAAAGAAATGGCCGCACTCAGGGTGCGGCCATTTGTAAGCTTTCGAACTAAATCCTGTCTTTTATCTCTACACTATTTTTATTAATAGTCCATTCCCATTCCACCGCCTGGCATGGCAGGAGCAGCAGGAGCTTTCGGTTCTGGTTTGTCAGCCACCACACATTCTGTAGTCAGCAGCATAGAAGCGATAGACGCAGCATTTTCAAGCGCTACACGGCTCACTTTGGCAGGGTCGATAACGCCCGCGCCCAGAAGGTTTTCATAGGTTTCGGTACGAGCGTTGAATCCATAGTCCGCTTTGCCTTCGCGTACTTTTTGTACCACGATAGAACCTTCGATTCCGGCATTTTCAACGATAGTACGCAGCGGTGCTTCCAGCGAGCGACGAACGATAGCTATACCTGTGTTCTCATCAGCATTGTCGCCTTTCAGCTCAGCAATGCTTTCGATAGAGCGGATGTAAGCTACGCCACCACCTGCTACAATGCCTTCTTCTACGGCGGCACGGGTAGCGTGCAGGGCATCATCCACACGGTCTTTCTTTTCTTTCATTTCTACTTCGGATGCAGCACCGACATACAATACTGCCACGCCACCGCTCAGCTTGGCAAGACGCTCCTGCAGCTTTTCGCGATCGTAGTCCGATGTAGTGGTTTCGATCTGTGCTTTGATCTGATTTACACGACCGGTGATGTTTTCTTTTTCACCTTTACCCCCTACGATGGTTGTGTTGTCTTTATCGATCGTAATGCTTTCTGCCTGACCGAGATAAGCCATGGAAGCGTTTTCCAGCTTGTATCCCTGCTCTTCGCTGATCACAGTGCCACCTGTCAATACGGCGATATCCTGCAGCATTTCCTTACGACGGTCGCCAAAGCCCGGAGCTTTTACAGCAGCGATCTTCAGAGAACCGCGCAGCTTATTTACCACCAATGTAGCCAGTGCTTCGCCATCCACATCTTCGGCAATGATTACCAGCGGACGACCACTTTGCACGGTGCTTTCCAGAATAGGAAGAATGTCTTTGAGCGTGCTGATCTTCTTGTCGTAGATCAGGATGTAAGGATTTTGCAGCTCAGCATGCATCTTCTCTGTATTGGTTACAAAGTAAGGGCTAAGGTAGCCGCGGTCGAACTGCATACCTTCTACCACTTCTACCGTAGTGTCGGTACCTTTTGCTTCTTCTACAGTAATTACACCTTCGTTGCCTACTTTCTGCATGGCTTCGGCAATCAGCTTACCAATAGTGCTGTCGTTGTTGGCAGAGATGGTAGCTACCTGCTCAATCTTGCTATTGTCGTTACCTACTTTCTGCGACTGTGTCTTCAGGTTGTCAACAACTGCGCTTACCGCTTTGTCAATACCACGCTTCAGATCCATAGGATTGGCGCCGGCTGCTACGTTCTTCAGTCCTTCGTTTATGATCGACTGAGCGAGCACCGTAGCTGTTGTAGTTCCATCACCGGCAACATCTGCGGTTTTTGAAGCTACTTCCTTTACCATTTGTGCGCCAAGGTTTTCAATAGCGTCTTCGAGCTCGATTTCTTTAGCAACGGAAACACCATCTTTGGTGATGCCGGGTGCGCCAAATTTTTTCTCGATCACTACGTTGCGGCCTTTGGGTCCAAGGGTCACTTTCACTGCGTCTGCCAGTGCATCCACGCCGCGTTTCATTTTATTGCGTGCTTCTGTATTAAAGAAGAGTTGCTTTGCCATATTTAGTTGATTTGAAAATTTGAAAATTTGAAAATTGGATAATGGTTTGTGAGTCTGATTGCTTTCGGTTCGTTGGCGTATCGCCCGCAACTTTCAATTGCTTATACGATTGCCAGGATATCGCTTTCGCGCATTATGAGGTAGTCCTGACCTTCGAGGCTGATCTCGGTGCCTGCATACTTGCCATAGAGAACGGTATCACCGGCCTTCACCGTTACGGGTTCATCTTTCTTGCCGGGGCCTGCCGCTACTACGGTGCCGCGTTGTGGTTTTTCTTTGGCTGTGTCGGGGATAATGATGCCGCCGGCAGTCTTTTCCTCAGCAGCAGCGGGTTTTACAATTACCCTGTCATGGAGCGGAGTAATGCTTACGTTGTTTGCCATAGTCTATTCTTATTTTTAGATTTTTGAAAGATGATTTTCGATCTTCCCGGTATCAGTTTTTGTGCCGGGCGCCGAAGGTCGGTCATTTTTACAGAAACCCATCAAATACCTGCATAATGCAGAAAATTAGGCAGTCAAAATTTCACCACCGCGTGAAAAAATTTCACTTTACTATTCGGCAGCAGGTGCCAAAATATCGAAGATTGGCTGCGGACAGTCATTTTCTCTGTGCTATAGGGTAGCAGCAGTAAAGCAGAATTCTCTCTTTTCCTACGGACGCAGGTTTAAGATCGTTGACCCGGTCTCAGGAAATATCCCGGAAAGCCGCTCCATGTTGCAGGGGAAACCTTTATTTTAGCTGAATAATTACGATCCTGTATGAAAAAACTCTTTACAATTGCTTTATTGTCCTGCTCAGCCACCATCGCATCTGCCCAAAACATTCAGGGCGGCCTCGATTCATGGCGGGTGTATTCTTCGGGCAGCGCCAGCAGCCTGCATGCTCCCAACGGCTGGTTTGGTATAGACTCCGTAGTTTTTTACACCTATTCCCAATTCCCCTTTTTTACGCCCGACTCACTGTTGTTTGAGACGAATGATGTTCACTCCGGCGCTGCGGCTGCACGTCTTGTTAGCAAAAGCATGGGTACGCTGTGTGTACTTCCCGGAGTGCTGGCCAATGCCAATCCTACTATTGATATTAATAACCTGGACTTTAACGATCCTGCTTCCTCAATAGGATATATCGGGGGTACGCCGGTCAACCAAAGAATGGGCTGGCTTAATGCGTGGGTGAAATATCAGCCCGCCGGCAACGATACGGCTTCTATACAGGTGCAGGCCATTCTCAACGATGCCAGTACGCAAAATACCGACTCTGTGATTGGCAGCGGTAGCCTCCGGATTACCGCCAACATGACTAATTATGCATCCATCAGTGTGCCCGTGAATTATATAAACGGTTCCGTGACACCCACCAAAATGCTTATTCTCTTCGTAAGTGGTTCTACCAGCAGCGGTACGGCCGGGAGCACTTTGTTTGTAGATGACATCAATATGGCAACGGTTGGCATCAACGATGTTGCGGCACAAGACCCTGTGGCCGTGTATCCCAACCCGGCACAAAACACGGTCTTGCTGAATGGGCAGGCTGCCCAAGCCTACACCTGGAAGGTCTATACGATTGACGGTCGCCTGGTGGCTCAAAAGAATTTTACAGGCAGCACCACGGCAGATATTTCCACCTTAGCAAACGGCATTTATACCTATCTGGTGCTCGACAAAGCAGGAAACACCGTGCAGCAAAAAAAGCTTGAAGTACTGCATTAATAAGTTCTGCAGATATACTTTTTTGAAGGGTAGGCCACAAGCCGCCCTTTTTTTATGCGTCGATCCGTTCGCGATAAAGCATTTTAACGATACCATCTGCCAGACCTATTTTGGGTACATAGATTTCGTCGGCATTGGCCCAGCGCATCAGGGATATAAATATTTGCAGGGCAGGCACAATCACATCGGCACGGTCGTCTCGAAAACCATAAAGATGTTTCCGCTCCTCCATCGTAGCGTAACTCATTTCTTTATAATAATCACGCAGCAAATCAAGCGGCAGCGGTTTGCCTTCTTTGCGTTTGGAAATGGAAAATATCTTGTTGATGTTACCTCCGCTACCAATGGCCTCTACGGGTGCATAGTCTTTTATGTTTTGCTTCACGAACAATTTCATCTGCTCCCAGGCTTCGTCGGGCACTTTATCGTGCAGCAGCCTGATGGTGCCAATGTTAAAGGATTCTTTAAAGACGATTTTGTTTTTTGAAAATAGCGTCAGTTCTGTACTGCCCCCGCCGACATCTATATATAGATAAGACTTATTGAAAGCGAGGTTTTCGGCAATATGTGTTTCGTAAATGATATTCGCTTCTTCCTGTCCGCTGATGATATTGATCCGGATGCCCGTTTCTTTCTCTACCTCCTCGATTATTTCTTTGCCATTGGCGGCATCACGCATGGCCGAGGTGGCACAGGCTTTCATCGCTTCTACTTTATAGATATCCATGAGCAGCTTGTAAGCCTTCATGGTTTCTATAAGTTTCTGTTTGCGTTCGGGGCTGATGAAGCCTTTGTCAAATACGTCAATACCAAGCCGTAGCGGCACCCGTACCAGATTTTGTTTGGTAAAGTCCACGGCTCCTTCCTTATAGATCGACGCCTCGGAAATAAGCAGTCGTGCCGCATTGGATCCTATATCGATGGCTGCAAGTATCAAACTCGATAACTTTTATTTTTCAGGTATTGATAGATTTTTATCTGAGAACGCACTTCCTCTACGCCGTCTGTTTTGTGCACGTAGTGGTTGTTCTGTTCATTATCCAAGATACGGCCTTTCACGTTTTCTGCCAGTTGTATGTTCAGGATGTCAATCAGTTCCTGCTGTATCTCTTTGTCGTAAATAGGGCAGGCCGCTTCTATGCGGTGATCAAGATTGCGTACCATCCAGTCGCCCGAGGAAATATAGACATTGGGTTTTTTTCCATTATCGAAAACGAACACTCTTGCATGCTCCAGATACTCGTCGATGATGCTGATGGCGCTAAGATGTCGGCGCAACGACTTCATTTCGGTATAGGCACAGCAGATGCCACGTATCACCAGCTTCACATCTACGCCCGCCCTGGCAGCATCGTAGAGCTTCAGGATCAGGGTTTCGTCAACCAGGCTGTTGAGCTTGATGAGTATGGAAGCCGGGTTTTTCTTTCGGGCGGCCCTGATCTCCTTACTAATCTCGTTCATAAAGAAGCGGCGCATATTGTAAGGTGCCACTGGCAGCGTCTTTACCGCCCGCAGGCTTTCCATTTTGGGTGTGGGCGTCTCCAGGAAGGCAAAAATGCGATTGATATCTGCAAGTATGTTGCGGTTGGTGGTAAGCAGGCAGTGGTCTCCGTAGTACTCCGCAGTATTTTCATTGAAGTTTCCGGTGGAGACAAAACCGTATTGTTTTGTTTTGTTGAATTCGCGCTTTTTGATGACACACAGCTTTGCATGCACCTTCATGTCCGGCATGCCCAGCAATACTTTTACACCTTCTTCTTCCAGCCTTTCTTTCCAGATAAGATTTGCCTCTTCATCAAAACGGGCACGGAGTTCCAGCATCGCCGTTACCTGTTTTCCGTTGCGCACGGCATTGATGAGCGCATTGATCACCTTCGAATCTTTAGCAAGGCGATAGCATGTGATCTTGATGCTTTGAACAAAAGGGTCAATGGCGGCTTCCCGCAGCAGGTCAATGACAGAGTCGAAGGAATGATAAGGGAAGTTGAGCATCACATCGCGCCGGTCCATAACCTCCATAATGCGAACGGGCTGTTTGAGCAGCGGATGCACGAAGGGTCTGGAGCGCGGTTGCAGGTCGGCGAAAACCGCCGCCGGAAAGTTCATGAAGTCTTTGAAGTTATGGATACGGCCGCCTGGTATCACATTGTCCTTCTTGGTCATGCCGAGGCGTTTTATAAGGTAGTCGAGTAGCCCCGCATCAATGTTTCTGTCGAATACAAAACGTGTGGCTCGCCCTTTTTTTCTGTTCTTCAGGCTTTTTTCAAGTTCTCCAATCAGGTTAGTGTTTACATCGTTGTCCAGCTCCAGTTCTGCATCACGGGTCACCTTAATGATATAGCCCAAAAAGCGGTTGAAACCAAAGGGCGCAAAGAGATGGGGCAGGTTGAAGCGGATGATATCTTCCAGCAGAATGATATTTTTTGTTTCGTCGTCGGAGGGCAGGATGATAAAGCGTGGGAGCACTTTGCTCGGAATTTCGATAAGGGCATAGCGCTGAAGCATGGGATTGTTCGTGTTTCCGAGCACACAGGCCAGGTAGATGGATTTATCCCGTAGCAAAGGCGCCTGGGGTATGCTTTCGATCATCAGCGGTATGATCTGCGTCCTTACTTTTTCGTCGAAATAATTTGAGATAAAGGCCCGCTGCGTTTTGGTGAGTTGCCGTTCATTTTTGATGTAGATATGCTTTTTCTGCAGTTCTCTGATGATCTCGGCATAGATACGGTCAAATTCATTTTGCTGCGCAATGACGGTTTGCTGAATTTGTTGCAGAATTTTATCGGGGTTGTCTTCCAGGTGCACCCTTGCGGTTTTCCCGAGGCGCACCATTTTGTTCAAGGTCGCTACCCTTACCCGGAAAAACTCATCCTGATTGTTGGAGAAAATACCCAGAAAACGAAGTCTGTCGTACGTATGATTGGACGGATCTTTAGCTTCCTGCAGCACCCGGGCGTTGAAGGCCAGCCAGCTAAGATCGCGCACTATAGTCTATTTATTTGACTTCACTTTATCATGTTTTTGGCCGCCTACAAAAATAGCGGCGGGGTGCCAGGTGTAATAGTCTCAAAAAACTGTGGCACAAAACTTTACAATTTCTTAATCCGCTCAATGAGTGAAGTGGTGGAATATCCGTCCACGAAGGGTATTACTTCCACTCTGCCGCCTCTGCGGGTTACAAGGTCAGCGCCCACTATAGTTTCGGGGGTGTAGTCGCCGCCTTTAGCTAATATATCCGGCTGCACGTTGGTGATGAGCTCCATAGGTGTATCTTCTTCAAAAATGCATACGGCATCTACAAACATCAGCGAGGCCAATTGAAAGGCGCGGTCCTGCTCATGATTGAGTGGTCGCTCGTCTCCTTTCAGTCTTTTTACTGAGGCATCGCTGTTCACACCTACTACCAGAATATTGCCGTGGCTGGCCGCCTTTGCCAGATAGTCAAGATGACCATGATGCAGAATGTCGAATACTCCATTGGTGAATACTATTTTTTTGCCTAACGCGCGCCATCCGTTTACCCGATGGGTGAGTACGGCCCGGTCTGCGATCTTATTTGTGATCCACTGTGTTTTGTCCATGCGGTTTTACATTGTATATGGGTAGTAAAAGAAGCGATAATAATCCGAGCACGAGTATGATAGCCGTCTGCGCCATCCAGCTCACCCATCCAAACGCCAAGGCATAAGAGCTTTTTATGCTATAGAGACGAACCAGTACCAATTGCACAGCCGGCGGATAGGCGCCGATTCCTCCGGGTGTAACAATCATGCCGAGGCTGCCAAATACCAATACCGACAAGGCCGGAAGCCAACCCAGGTGCGCCGTAGCATCAACGGCCAGAAACCCGATATAGACCAATGACAAATAACAAAACCAGATAAGAAAGGTATAGAACAAAAACAAGCCCTTGCGGTGCATGAATTTGATAGAGAGGATGCCGTAACCGATGTTGCTCAGAAAATGACCAAATTTGGTTTTTCGGGTTTTGCGGAAGATCACAATCAGCAGCACGACAAAAAGCACGAGTCCGCCAACGGTTAGTGCTATTGCTCCCGCGCCGGGCGAAAATTTTCCAAGCTGCTCTCCCACATATTCTCTGGCAACATCTATCTGCAATACAAAGGCAAGGATGGTGACGAGTATCAGGCATACCATATCAAAAGACCGTTCGGCTACGATAGTACCTACGATCTTGTCCACAGGTTCGTGTTCGTACTTGGCCAGCACGGTGCATCGCGCCACTTCGCCCATGCGGGGCACCAGCAGGTTCACAAGGTATCCTATGAGCACGGCAAGAGTGATGTTCGTATGAGTCGGTCTCAGTTTTAACGGAGCCAGCAATAATTTCCAGCGAAGCGCACGGAAGAAATGAGATAGAAAGCCAATCACCAACACGGGTATAATCAGCCATATTCTGTCTTTTACTTTTTCGAACGAACCAACGATATCATTTCGGTCGGCAGGGGTAAGTTGGTTGTATTGCCACCAGATAAGAAGCGCACCCAGACCAAAAAAAACGACATATTGCAAGCCTGTGAGAACAGCTTTCTTCATATGCCGTAAAGATAAAGATTAGAGGCTATTGTCTTCCTTCGGGAAAATGATTGAAGGTTTAAAACTCCTGGCCTGCTCAAAATCCATCGAGGCGTAAGAGATAACGATCACCGTATCGCCCACAGACACTCTGCGTGCGGCAGGCCCGTTGAGGCAAATCATTTTAGAGCCGCGGGTACCACGGATCACATAGGTTTCCAGCCGCTCGCCATTGTCTATGTTCAGTACCTGTACCTTTTCGTTTTCTATCAGGTTTGCTGCATCCATCAGGTTTTCGTCTATCGTAATACTGCCGATGTAGTGAAGGTTGGCCTCCGTCACTTTTACCCGGTGTATTTTCGATTTCATTACTTCGATCTGCATAGCGGCGCAAAGGTACGATTTGAGGGGATTGGTTGATAACTGATTAAACGAGGTAGTAAAAGGTATGTTTTCCAGCCATCACCGTGAGTAGATGGCTTAGGGTTGCAGCACTGCCGACCACAGGATGCCGCGGCACAGTTTCGGTGGCAGAAAATAAAAAAAGCACATGGGCAGGAATACAGTCTATCTGATGTTTAACGGCAATTGTGAGGAAGCCATAAACTATTATGCTGAGCACCTCGGCGGTAACATTACTCAAATGCAACGCTACGGAGATACGCCACAATCCACAAGTGCATCGTACAAGGACAAGATCATGCACGGCATCATGGATCTGCAAGGGCTTACCGTCATGTTCTCTGATGTGATGGAGGCTCGTCATGTGCGTTTTGGCGACAATTTTTCGCTGGCAATGGACTTTAAGACAGAAGGCGATCTGGTGCGGGCTTTTGATGCGCTTTCCACCGGCGGAACGGTCACCATGGCCATTCAGGAAACCTTTTGGAATGCGGTGTTTGCCATGTGTACCGATAAATTCGGCATCAATTGGATGTTCAATTTCGACAAGTCTTCCAACTGAGTTTTCCCTGAATGCTTGTTTAGGTGCTTGTTTGCGAGCCAGGGCGGGAAAAATTTTCCACATTTGCCACCGCCCATCTGCCGCTACACCGTGAATCGAGGCTGCGAAGGGTTTTAATGCCGGTGTGCTCCCGCATTTTGGCTTTAAATGTCGGCGTCCGGAGCGTGCCTTTGTAACGAATAGGTAAGAGTTTCAAAAAATTTGGGTCAGTTGGGGTCTATTAGCGCGGTTTTTGCGTAATGCCTTGTAAATGTTTGTGTGAGATGTACCAGTTTAATATTGTGAGAAATGATGATAGTTCGTGGAGGTTTGAACTGGATGGAATAAACCTGATCATTGACGACTATCAGCTAAAGGACCAGAAACACTATATCGCTACGCCCGACAAAGCAGTGGCCTTTTTCAACATCAACGGAAATTTGTATGGCCTTGCCAATCATCACGCAAGCTGTTGCACTGCCGAAGATTTTTATGAGACCATGCGCGGGCAGTATGCCTTTTTTCAATAAGCGGTTTTTGCTAATTGGCCGAGCGGCGAATGCTTGGCCGGTATTGCCTTCCTACCCTGAAAGAGGTTACCGTTTGCTTGACGAAAGAATAAAAGGTGTATTCATTCATGCTGCGCAATTGTTCGTATGACGGGCGGTACTGACGCATGTAGCGATTCAAGCTATCGCCCTGCAAACCTGTAAGCTGTGTTACCAGACTTTCGTTGAAGGTATAATCCACATATTTCTGCTGCTCCCAGTAATTATATTCTTTCTGAAAAGCCCAGGCCATTCGGTTCTTTTTACTAAGTGCACTGAACGGATGGTTGATCACATCAAGGCCTGTAAGTCGTGGCAGCTCCAGTGCTTCGCGGTAGAGCTGGTAATTGCGCAGGCTGTCTTTTTTCCAATTGCGGGTTTGGCCGCTCAAGGCAAATTCCGGTAGTTCCACAGGCCCTTGCTGCATCAACACCTTGAAGAAAGCAGGGATGTCGCCTGCAGGGATACGGATACGCAGCGTTTTATAGCCCATCTTCCGAAATTCGAGAAGCTGGCCCCGCTCTACTTCAATATGAAAGTTGCCGTCTTCGGTAGTCAGTGCAGTAGCATTATTATGAATATTGATAATGCTCACGTTGGGAAGACCATTCAGATCGGATGCATCGGTTACATTGCCCGAAATACGCATTGCCCACGCATACCCCGGCAAAAGTAAAATGAGGAACAGCAGGAATCTGGCGTTGAGCATAGCGTGTTTAAAATTAAGACTTGCCGTATAAGCAGGGAAAACCCTTTTGTTAAAATCTGTTGTAATAGCAGCAGGAGGGGCAGTATCTTTGGCTACACATGTACCAGCTCATTCGAAAGATGCTTTTTAGCATCGACCCCGAACAAGTGCATTATATGGTGATGAACCGTATGAAAAATGCTTATTCGCTGCTGCCCCTTCGCCGGCTAATGAAGTCCACTTTTACACGGCGTGATGAACGTCTTGAGCGCGAAGTGTTCGGTATCCGGTTCCCTAACCCGGTAGGCCTTGCTGCTGGCTTTGATAAAGATGCACGGTTTACAGATGTGCTTGCATGCCTGGGTTTTGGTTTTGTTGAAATCGGCACAGTAACGCCCCGGCCTCAACCCGGCAATCCACGGCCGCGTTTATTTCGCCTGCCGGCAGACAAAGCTCTGATTAACAGAATGGGCTTCAATAACGACGGCGCGCCGGCAGCCGCCGCACGCCTCAAAGCACGGAAAGAGCGACTGGTCATTGGTGGTAACATTGGAAAGAATAAAGACACCCCAAATGAAGATGCGCTTTCGGACTACATTGCCTGCTTTAGGGCGTTGTATGAAGTGGTGGACTATTTTGTAGTGAACGTGAGCAGTCCGAATACGCCCGGTTTGCGCGCCCTGCAGGATAAGGAACCGTTGACCAGGATACTCGGCAGTCTTCAGGAGATAAACAAGGGCATGCCGGTTCCCAGGCCGATATTGCTCAAAATTGCACCAGACCTTACGAACGAACAACTTGACGATATCGTTGAAATTGTGCGCAGTACTGGCATAGCCGGACTCGTTGCTACAAACACAACCATCGATAGAACGGGGCTGACCACACCCGCGGGCGAGGTGGAGGCTTTAGGTGCCGGCGGACTGAGCGGTGCACCTTTGAAAAATCGCGCTACCGAAGTGATCCGTTATCTTCATGAACGTAGCGGCGGAAGTATACCCATCATAGCAGCAGGAGGTATTTTCACGGCAGCAGACGCCTGGGAGAAAATAGAAGCCGGCGCGACACTGGTGCAGGTTTACACCGGTTTTATTTACGAAGGCCCTGCTATTGCAAAGAATATTTGTGAGGGACTACTCAAGAATGGGTAAGCTGGATGTCGCCAACTACAGAAAGGCTAACAGGTTGATGCAGGTCAATATGGCTGCATAAAGCAACACCTTGAGGGCAACCTCAGAACTGAGGGTGAGCGATAAGTCAGGTTTGTGGGATAAAGAGAGCGCGGTCATGGTCGTTGCTTTTTTTTCTTTTTGTTTGAAGGACACAAAGATGTTGTGATGCGTTGCTTCTGGCAAAGAAATGCAATGGCTTAACGACCCTTTTAAAACCAGTTAACGAACAGTTTACAGAACAGAAATGAAGATGGTGCAGCGGTGTTTTTTGGCGAAGCAAAGGCTGAAATGGTATGCCGAAGATCCGGTCATGCAGCAGAGGGCTGAAGAGGAAACTGACCGGCAAAACCGAATACCCTGGGTTGCAGTCTGCTCCTTCGATACCGCCCGGTAATAAGCGGCGAGGATATCTTTTACATCAGACCGATAATGTTGATGCAGCAGAGTATGGCTACGAAGAGAATCACCTTGAGTGCCACATCTGATTTCATGCTAAACGCGTAGTGGCTTTTGAAGGCGGCGATATGTAAGGCTTGCGTTTTCATTATTGTTTGTTTTTAGTCTTTTGCGTTACTGATTGACAACACAAAGGTGCAGCGAGCCAGAAGCTACAGGAAAAATAACAGAAGGGTTAACGTTGGCTTTGTATCCGGTTAACGATCATTTTAAAACCGGTTAACGAGGCATTAGGATCAAAAAGTTTTACATGCCTCAGGATTTACAACAAATTTCAGTTCGTATGGAGTTTCAGAAAGTGCTTTTTACGGAGCAGCTCCAGGGAATCACGAAAAGCAGATAGCTTAGTTTTTTTGTGACGGATGTTTTGCTGGCGGCTCATTTCGAGCATTTGCGTGTCAAAGAGTTGATAGAATCTGCGGATCACGGTCTTATGTTCAAAACGCCGGTGGAAAACCGCTTTCAAGTCCTGAGAACTTTGTTCTAGCTTTTGTTCATGGCAAAGGCCTAATGCTTCTTCTAAGGCTTCCGGGGTCTTAAAATACACAGCTTTATTTTCCGTGATTTCCCGATACCTGCGGGTGTCGGCGGCCAATATGGGCATTCCTATCTGCATGGCGGTACGTATCAATCCTTCGCCCATGCTATGATCGAGATGCAGGGTTAACCAGGCTCCCTTGCACAGCCCGGCGTCAAGACCTCGCGTTTGGGTAGGTATCAGTCTAATGTTCGGCACACGGCTATATTGCTTTACAAGTAGTTGCCTCCCGGGCGATCGGTTCCAATCGCAGGTTACCAACAGTCGGCGCGTGGGCATAGCTGCAAAACTGCGTAACAAACTTTCGATATCCTCTTCCAGGGCATCCTCAGCAGGACAATAGCAATACGGTTCAGAAAGCTCTGAGTCCTGAAGCGAGGCATGGCCTGTGCACAGAGGTTTGGCACAGTAGTCTATCAACTGCAGGTTTGTTTTTGTCGTTAGCGCAGGATGTTCCAGTGTCGCTTTGGTGCGCGCTACTATGGCATGGGCATTTGCGAGGGCCAGGTGATTACATGCCGCTCTCCATGGGCTTATTACACCGGATGTTTCGTCCGACGGCACAATCATCACCATTCGCTTCATCATGCAGGTCCGCAGGAAGGGAAAAGTCCAGCCCCAGTGGGTATCGGTAAAACAAAGCAGATCGGCAGTAGCGACGGCATGGATCAGGTTGAAGAAACCCGCAATGCCATTCAAAAACGGATAATTGGGAGGAAAGGGAGTGTAGTGTATCCGGGCACCTTTAAAGACCCTCGCCTTTTTGCCTGCGATGGCCTGCATTCCATATAGGCTGAAGTGGAAGCAATGCGAAAGCTGTGCAGCAAATTTTTCGTGCAGTCTTTCCAGGGCTTCTTCGTTGCCCTTCCTTTTTCCACAGCCTATCACGGCTATCCGCATTTTTTTCATACTGCTGATTTAAGTCTTCGATTTGCCAGTGAGCCAACCGGATTAGGAAAACTGAAAATGAGGTGAGCAATAGATACCTTGCATCTTGCTCTTCCACTTGCCGGTGATTGCAGATAAAGCTCCTTTCCATGAAGGCTGCGGTTTTCTGCCGGATACCAGCCGGTGATATTGTTTCAGTTCAAGGCTGAATCCGCTTGTAACGGGAGCTACGGGAAATTTGATGAACAAATTATCGTTGTCGTTTCTGAGCCATAAAATGAGTTTGTCGCCTTCCGGGTAACCGGTTTTTATGGAGATGGTCCAGAGATCGGAAGAGCGTCGTGTAGGGAAAGAGTGTAGATCTCGGTGGTCGCCGTATCATTAAAAAAATTTTTTTTTT
>OFIS01000281.1_pt1 | contig 40938 bp, 34 predicted proteins | sample 1775071 | NCBI WGS metagenome assembly OFIS01 (sample SAMN08195774, study PRJEB24354) | sludge metagenome | isolation source: sludge from phenol fed wastewater aerobic bioreactor C | place: India: Nagpur | collected 2016-09-17
GGAGCGCGTGCTCGAGAAGGCCGTGCAGCGCATGCTGCCGCGCGGGCCGCTCGCCCGTCAGCAGCTGACGCACCTCAAGATCTATGCCGGCGAGACTCATCCGCACGAGGCCCAGCAGCCGGCGGTCATCGACGTCGCTGCTCTCAACCGTAAGAACGCGAGGGTCTGACCATGGCCGATATTCAGTCCTTCGAGGAGCTGGGCGCCGCCGTCGGTGCCGCCAAGGCCGAGGCGGTCGCCGCCCCGGTTCACGAGCGCAAGGTCGATTCGTTCGGCCGTGCCTATGCCACCGGCAAGCGCAAGAACGCGATCGCTCGCGTCTGGCTGACCCGCGGCACCGGCAAGATCATCGTCGACGGCAAGGACTTCAGCGCCTATTTCGCGCGTCCGGTGCTGCAGATGCTGATCCTCCAGCCGATCCTCGCCGCCGATCGCGACGGCCAGTTCGACATCGTCGCCACCTGTGAGGGTGGTGGTCTGTCGGGCCAGGCGGGCGCTCTGCGTCACGGCATCTCCAAGGCGCTCACCTATTTCGAGCCCGAGCTGCGCGGCGTGCTGAAGCCCTACGGCTTCCTGACCCGCGACAGCCGCGTCGTCGAGCGCAAGAAGTACGGCAAGCGCAAGGCTCGTCGGTCCTTCCAGTTCTCCAAGCGCTGATCTCGGCGTTTCGGCAGAGCCGAATTCGAGAAGGGCGGTCCCGGCGGGGCCGCCCTTTTTCGTCGTCCGGGCGTCGTCCTCGGCGTCCGGGCGGGGGCGATCACAGGCACTTCAGATAGGCGTCGAAGACCCAGCCGAGCGGGTCACCGATGGTGCCGGCCATGTCGGAATCGTGGATATAGGCCCAGCTCTTGCCGCGCGCGGTGGTGCGGGTGCGCACCCAGACCCAGACGCCGTTGGCGATGGTGCCGACGATGCGGCCGTTCGGTTCCTCGCGCACGTTGAGGAGCGTGCCGGTCGGGTCGGAGACGACGCAGACCCGGTCGCTCAATTGCGCTTCGGCCGGCGCGGCGAGGGTGCAGAGGGCGGCGGCGAGGGCCAGGGCCGAGAGTGTCTTCATCGTCGTCTCTCCCGATGTGGCGCCGTCGCGGAGGGATCGCGGGCGCCGCGGCGGTCGGCGATGGTGGCAATTCCGGCCGCCTCGGCTATGGTCTCACGACCCGCGAGGGCGGGAAAGAGGAGAGGAAACACGACCATGGCAGCCGGCACGGGTGATCCCTTGCGTCCGCGTCCGACCGACAACGCGGTCTTCGGCCCCGCCACGGGCGGCGCGGCCGAGCCGACCTACGGCGGCGCGCTCTCCTTCATGCGGCGGCGGTATTCGCGCGACCTCGACGGCGTCGACGTGGCGATCCTCGGCATTCCCTTCGACGCGGCCGTCTCCAACCGCACCGGCAGCCGCTTCGGGCCGCAGGCGATCCGCCGCGCCTCGGCGATCCTCGACGGGGATCCGCAATATCCGTTTCATCAGGATCCGTTCGAGGTCCTGAAGGTGGTCGACTGGGGCGACGTCTCCTGGGACTACGCCAAGCCGTGGCTGGCGCACGACTGCATCCATGCCCAGGCCTCCGACATTCTCGCCTCCGGGGCCAAGCTCTTTGGGCTCGGCGGCGATCATTCGGTGACCTATCCCCTGCTGGTGGCGCATGCCGAGAAGCACGGGCCGCTCGCCATCGTCCATTTCGACGCCCATCAGGACACCTGGGGCGACGAAGGCGAGGCGGGGCCGGGCCATTGGACCGATCACGGCGCCTTCGTGCGGCGCGGGGTCGAGGCGGGGGTGATCGACGCCTCCCGCTCGATCCAGATCGGCATCCGGACGCATGCGCCGCGCGACTGCGGGCTCGAGATCGTCTGGGGCTGGGAGATCGAGACGCGGGGCATTCGCGACGTGGTCGAGCGGATCTACGCCCGGGTCGGGGGGGCGAAAGCCTACATGACCTTCGACATCGACTGTCTCGACCCGGCCTTCGCGCCGGGCACGGGGACGCCGGTCGCCGGCGGGCTCACCTCGCGCGAGGCGCTGTGCATCCTGCGCGATCTCGGCCGGGTCGACTTCGTCGGCGGCGACGTGGTCGAGGTGGCGCCGCCCTACGATCACGCCGACCTCACCGCGATCGCCGGAGCGGCGGTGGCGCAGACCTGGCTCGGGCTCGAGGCGGAGAAGCGACGAGAGCGATGAGCGGAGGGGGCGTCTTCCCCTCGTCGTCGAAATCCGTCATACCGCTCGTCTCGTTTTCCCGAGGATCGATCATGTCCGAGACCATCAACGTCGCCATTCTGGGTGCCTCCGGCTATACCGGCGCGGAACTGCTGCGCTTTCTGCTCAATCACCCGAAGGTGCGCATCGCGGCGCTGACCGCCGACCGCAAGGCGGGCTCGACCATCGCCGAGGCCTTTCCGCAGTTCTTCGGGGTCGATCTGCCGCGCCTGATCACCATCGCCGAAGTCGATTGGGACGGGATCGATCTGGTCTTCTGCGCCCTGCCGCACGCGACCACGCAGGCGGTGCTGAAGGAAGTGCCGAAGCGGATCAAGATCGTCGATCTCTCGGCCGACTTCCGTCTGTCGGATCCGGCGGCCTACGAATATTGGTACGGCGGCGCCCATCAGGCGCTCGAGCTGCAGGCGGAGGCCGTCTACGGCATCACCGAATTCGCCCGCGAGGCGGTGGCGAAGGCGCGGCTCGTGGCCAATCCGGGCTGCTACACGACCTGTTCGCAGCTGCCGGTGATCCCGCTCCTGGAAGCGGGCGCGATCGATCCGGACGAGATCGTCATCGACGCCAAGTCGGGCGTCTCCGGCGCCGGGCGCTCGGCCAAGGAGGCGAACCTCTTCACCGAGGTCTCCGAGGGCTTCCATGCCTATGGCGTCGGGAAGCACCGCCATATGGCGGAGCTCGAGGAAGGCTTCAGCCGCGCCGCCGGCCGGCCGGTGATCCCGGCCTTCACGCCGCATCTGGTGCCGATGAACCGGGGCATGCTGGCGACGATCTACGTCAAGCCGGTGGGGGAGGCGACGCCGCGCTCGCTCCACGCGATCCTCGAGGCGCGCTTCGCCGGCGAGACCTTCGTGAAGGTGCTGCCCTTCGGCACCGTGCCGCAGACCCGCCACGTGCGCGGCTCGAACCGGACCTACATCTCGGTCTTCGAGGATCGGCGGCCGGGCCGGGCGATCGTCATGTGCGTCCTCGACAACCTGGTCAAGGGCGCCTCGGGGCAGGCGATCCAGAACATGAACGTGATGATGGGCTGGGACGAGGCGCTCGGGCTCGAGGCGGTCGGCGTCTTTCCCTGATCGGATCGAACGGATACCCATGGACGAGGGGTGGCGGAGACGCCGCCCCTTTTCTTTTTCGCGGTGCGGGGTCGATCCGCGCCGTCCGTAGGATTGCGGAGGTGGAAAACCGCAGGTCTCGGCCATTTGCCATCAAGTCTTTGAAATCATTTCATCCCCGGCGAGACCCCGGCGACGGCTGCGGAAAACCGCAATTGCTGCGATGCCGTCCCATCCCTTAGCGGAAGGGGCCAGCGCGGCATGCGGAGCGGACCTCCTCGAATGCATGCGTCATCGATATCGTAGAGCGAGACGACGGGCCGATCGGGAGATCGGCGCGAACGGGGGAGACTTTTCCATGCACGTCCACATGCCCGATCACGTCCTGCCGGAGATGCCGGCCGAAGTGAAGAAGAGCTGGCACCAGATCCTCTATGTCCAGGTGCTGATCGCCATCGTGCTCGGCGCCGTGGTCGGCTGGCTGTTCCCGCAGTTCGCCACCAACGAATGGGTCAAGGCGATGGGCGACGGCTTCATCAAGCTGATCAAGATGGTGATCGCGCCGATCATCTTCTGCACGGTGGTGTCGGGCATCGCCCATATCGACGACGCCAAGAAGGTCGGCCGGGTCGGCGTCAAGGCGCTGGCCTATTTCGAGATCGTCTCGACCTTCGCGCTGGCGATCGGCCTGATCATCGGCAATCTGGTCGGGCCGGGTCACGGCTTCCAGGGTCATGCCGACGCGGCGGCGGTGGCGAAATACGTGGCGCCGGACAAGCAGATCAAGAGCGTCGACTTCGTGCTGCACATCATCCCCGACAGCGTCGTCGGCGCCTTCGCCAACGGCGACGTGCTGCAGGTGCTCCTGTTCTCGATCCTGTTCGGCTTCGCGCTGATGATGCTGGGCGAGAAGGGCAAGCCGGTGCGCACCCTGGTCGACGACGTGGCGCAGGGCGTGTTCGGGGTGATCGGCATCGTCATGAAGGCCGCCCCGATCGGTGCCTTCGGCGCGATGGCCTATACGATCGGCAAGTTCGGGCCGCAGGCGCTCGGCAATCTCGCCGGGCTGATCGCCACCTTCTACGTCACCGCCGCGCTGTTCGTGTTCGTGGTGCTCGGCACGATCGCCAAGGTCGCCGGCTTCTCGATCGTCCGCTTCCTCGCCTACATCAAGGACGAACTTCTGGTGGTGCTCGGCACCTCCTCCTCGGAGAGCGCGTTGCCGCAGCTGATGGCCAAGCTCGAGCGGGCCGGCTGTTCCAAGCCGGTGGTGGGTCTGGTGGTTCCGACCGGCTATTCGTTCAACCTCGACGGCACCAACATCTACATGACCCTGGCGACGCTCTTCATCGCCCAGGCGCTCGGGTTCGATCTCTCCTTCCAGCAGCAGGTCACCATCCTGGTGGTGGCGATGCTGACCTCCAAGGGCGCTTCGGGCGTCACCGGCGCCGGCTTCGTCACGCTCGCCGCGACGCTCGCCGTGGTCGATCCGCGCCTCGTGCCGGGCATGGCGATCGTGCTCGGCATCGACAAGTTCATGTCGGAATGCCGCGCGCTCACCAATCTCGTCGGCAACGGCGTCGCCACGGTGGTGGTGGCGTGGTGGGAAGGCGAGCTCGACCGCGAGAAGCTCCACGCGGCGCTGCATCCGGTGAAGCCGGAGGTGACCGCCCCGGCCGCCGAGACCCCGGTCGCCGCCTGATCGAAATCCTCCCGAGAGCAACTGCCCGCCCGGAGCGATCCGGGCGGGCTTTTTCATGGGGCGACGGCGGGCGCTCTGCCTGGTGCGTCTGCGGAGCCTCACCCGCCCTGAGGCGCCCCTTTCCCTTCTCCCCTCGTGGGAGAAGGTGGCGCGCAGCGCCGGATGAGGGGGCGCGCGGAGCGCAGCTTTCGCAGTGGCGCCGGTCGCCGTCCCGCGATCACGACGTTCGAGCCGACCGGCGACGCCGCGCCCCCTCATCCGCCCTTCGGGCACCTTCTCCCGCAAGGGGAGAAGGGGGTTGCGCCTCGTCTGGTCTTCTTTCGCGGCCGTCGTGTTTCGAACGATCGGCCCGGGGCCGTCCGGACGCGCTTTGCGTGGCGGCCGGATCGTGGCAATGAGGGGGTGGTTCGGTGCCCGCGCGAGCGGGAGAATCGGGAACGCGGTGGAACTCCGCGACGTGCCCAACACCGTGAAGGGGGACTGCCCCGGCACCCGCAGGACGCGGGACGAGCCACCGGCCACGGCCGGGAAGGCGCCGGGGCGGGAGGATCCTCAGTCGGGAGACCGGCCGAACCGAACGGACGGCGCGTCTGGTCGGCGCGCGGTCGTGCCGACACGAGGGGATCGTCGATGTCGCACTCCAGTCCCAATTCCGCCGGCGCGGGCGGTTCGCGCATGCCTTCGTCCTCGGCCTCGTCGCCGCCCCTCGAGGGGCCGGCTCTCGACCGGGTGACGGTCTCGCCCTTCGCCGAGGCGGATCGCGCGGCGGTCTATCGGGCGATCGAGACGCGGCGCGACGTGCGCGCCGAATTCCTGCCCGATCCGATCGATCCGGCGCTTCTCAGGCGGTTGCTCGAGGCGGCGTATCGGGCGCCCTCGGTCGGTTTCATGCAGCCGTGGAACTTCGTGGTGGTGCGCGATCCGGCGACGCGGAGCCGGGTGCATGCCGCCTTCGCCTCGGCGCATGCGGCGGAGGCGGCGCTGTTTCAGGGCGAGCGGGCGGCGCGCTACCGGGCCCTGAAGCTCGAGGGCCTGCGCGAGGCGCCGGTCCATGTGGTCGTCACCTGCGATCGGGAGCGCTGCGGGCCGGTGGTGCTCGGACGCAGCGCCGATCCGGCGACCGATCTCTACTCCTGCGTCTGCGCGGTGCAGAACCTGTGGCTGGCGGCGCGGGCGGAAGGGATCGGCGTCGGCTGGGTGTCGATCCTCGACAAGGGGCAGGCGCGGGCGATCCTGGGGATCCCGGAAGCGATCGAGATCGTCGCCTATCTCTGCCTCGGCAAGGTCGACCGGGCCTTCGCCTCGCCGGAACTCGAGCAGCGCGGGTGGCGGGCGCGGCTGCCGCTCGACGATCTGATCTTCGAGGACGGATGGGGCCGGCCGGCGCCGGGCCCGCTCGGGCGATCAGCGCGGGGTTCGGACGTGGACGACGGCGTCGTCGTCGGCGTAGAGGCGGCGCCAGCCGGGGGTGCGGTCGAGCAGGCCGACGATCGGCAGCCCGGGTGAGAGCAGCGTCCAGCCGATGCGCGGATCGGCGAGGAGGCGGTCGAAGGCGTCGACCGTCTGGAGATTGACGCCGTCGCGATAGAGCGCCACCCGGTCGCCGCCGTAGAGCTCGGTGCGGCCGTCGATATAGGTCGGCACGCCCCGGGAGATCAGCCAACCGCCGAAGCTGTAGCCGTTCATCACCTCGCCGGGGATCCCGGCGGCGCGGACGGCGGCGAGCGCGGCGGCGGGGGCGTGATCGGTCGGGAGGGCCGGCGGGCGGACGACGACCAGGGCGGCGGCGGCCAGCCCGATCAGGCCCCACAGCGCGCCGACGCCTCGGGAAAGGGCGAAACGCGCCTGCGTCCCCGGCCCGGCGACGCGCGCCAAGGGCTCGATCAGCACCAGCGGGCCGAGGAGGCCGAGCAGCGCGCCGTGGCGGACATGGGCCAGCGCCATGTGGACGAGCATCAGCATCACCGCGAGGCGCACCGCCGAGATGCGGGTGCGGGTCGTCGCCAGAAGCGCGATGCCCCCGAGAAGGAGGAGTTCCAACGGGCCGATCCGGGCGAAGCTCTGCGGCTGCCATTCCATGATCAGCGACTGGATCCCCTCGAGGCCGATCACCGAGACGGCGGCGCGCCACACGCCCCAGCCATAGGGGTGGATCAGGGTGGCGGCGACGGCGGCGACGAGGAACGCCGCCCAGCCGAAGCCGAGACGGAAGCGATCGGCCGGGGTCGCGCGCAGGATCGCCTCGACCGCGAAGGCGGGGACGAGGGCGAGGCCGAGCAGGAACGAGCCGTGCAGATTGGTCCAGACGACCATGGCGAGGAGGACGAGGAGGGGCGGGCGCCGGACCGCCTCGGCGGCATGGATCAGCGCCAGCGTCCACACCACCATCGGCACCCAGGCGAGCGTGTGCGGCCGGGCGAGGACGGCGCCGGCGGCGAGCGGGTAGGCGAGGGCGATCAGAAGTCCCGCCGCCAGGGGCGACAGGCGGGCGAAGGCCTCGCGGGCGATCACGGCGAAGGCGAGGGCGGCGGCGGCGATGGTCGTCAGCGCCACGGCCGGCCAGCCGCCGAGCCGGAAGGCGCCGGCGAGGATCACCTGCGACAGCCATTCCTTGGCGATCCAGGGGGCGCCCGTCACCGTCCAGGACAGGGTGTCGGTGGTGGGGAAGCGGCCGGTGTCGAGGATCGTCCCGCCGACGAAGACGTGCCAGGGCGTATCGCCGTCGCCGAGCGTCGCGCCGGCGTTGAGAGCGAGGAGCACGACGGCTGCGGCGAAGGCGGCGACGGCGACGTCGAAGCCGACGTCCCGGCTCGGCGCCGCCGGCGGCAGGGTCAGGAGCGATCGGACGTAGGCGATCGTCGGGGAGCGGGGGGAGAGGGACACGGGGCGCGCGGATCTCGGAGGGCGCGGGGCGCCTCGGCGCCGCCCGGGAGACGGCCGACGCGGAGGCTCCCGCTCGCGGAGGGCTCGGCCTCATCCTGTCACGGCGGTGCTTGCGATAGTCTCAACGGCCGGCGCGGCCGATCCGCACGCCGAGGCGGTGATGCGAAGAGGGGCGCGGGGGGCCGCGCCCACTCTCGGGGTCGTCGAGCCTCAGGCGCGCGCGCGGACGTAGGAGCCGGGGGCGTCCTCGATCGGTTTCAGCTTCTTGCCGCCGGGGACCCGGGCCTTGACCATCTCGGGCGCCAGCGAGAACAGCCAGTCGCGCCAATGCGGCCACCAGGTGCCGGGATGCTCGGTGGCGTGGGCGAACCAGTCCTCGAGCTTGCCCTCGGGCTTGCCGCCGGTCCAATACTGATATTTCGGCTTGCCGGCCGGGTTGACGACGCCGGCGATGTGACCGGAGCCGCCGACCACGTATTGGACGGGGCCGCCGAAATATTTGCAGCCCTCGAACACCGACTTCGCCGGGGCGATGTGGTCCTCGCGGGCGGCGAGATTGTAGATCGGGATCGTCACCTTCGAGAGGTCGAGCTTGACCCCGGCCAATTCCATGCGGCCTTGGCTCAGATTGTTCTCGAGATAGCAGTTGCGCAGATACTGGCTGTGGTTGGCGGCCGGCATCCGCGTCGAGTCGGAGTTCCAATAGAGCAGGTCGAAGGGGAAGGGTTCCTTGCCCTTGAGGTAATTGTTGATGAAATAGGGCCAGATCAGATCGTTCGACCGCAGCATGTTGAACGCGGAGGCCATCGAGCGGCCCTCGAGGAAGCCGCGATCGCGCATCTTCTCCTCGACGATGCCGATCTGCTCCTCGTCGACGAAGACCAGGAGCTCGCCGGCGTATTTGAAGTCGACCTGGGTGGTGAAGAGGGTCGCGGACTTGATGCGGTCGTCGCCGGTCGCCGCGCACCACGCCAGCGTCACCGAAAGGAGCGTGCCGCCGACGCAATAGCCGATCGTGTCGACTTCACGCTCGCCGGTGGCCTTCTCGATCACGTCGATCGACTCGAGAATGCCCTCCTTCATGTAGTGCTCGAAGGACTTCTGGGCCTGACGCGCGTCGGGATTGACCCAGGAGATCACGAAGACCGTCAGCCCCTGCTCGACCGCCCAGCGGATGAAGCTCTTCTCGGGGTTCAGATCGAGAATGTAGAACTTGTTGATCCACGGCGGCACGATCAGCAGCGGGCGCTTGCGGACCGTCTCGGTGGTCGGGGTGTATTGGATCAGCTGGCAGACGTCGTTCTGCCAGATCACCTTGCCCGGGGTCATGGCGAGGTTCTCGCCGACCTTGAAGCGGTTGGGGTCGGACTGGCGGATCTTGAGATCGCCACCGCCGGCGGCGATGTCCTCGGCGAGCATCTTCATGCCGCGCACGAGATTGTCGCCGTTGGAGGACATGGTCTCGCGCAGCAGTTCCGGATTGGTCAGCAGGAAGTTCGAGGGCGACAGCGCCGAGGTGATCTGCTTGACCCAGAAATCGGCCTTGGCGCGGGTGCGGTCGTCGAGCTCGGCGTCCTTGACCATCCCGTCGGCCCAGCGCGACGTGATCAGGTAGAACTGCTTCAGGAAGTCGAAGAAGGCGTTCTCCTGCCATTCCGGATCGGCGAAGCGCTTGTCCTTCGGATCGGGCAGGGCGACCGGCTCGCTCGCCTCGCCGGAGACGCGCTTCATGGTGGAGGACCACAGATCCATCCAGCCGCCGATCAGGCGCTGCTGCGCCTGGATGGTGCGGGCGGGGTCGGCCAGCCACCATTCGCCGACATGGGCGATGGTCTTGGTGACGACGGCCAGCTCGTCGGCGACGTCGGACTTGGCGTCGCCGGTCTCGCGCGGCTTGAGATAGGCGGCGGCGGCCTTGCCCGCCTGCTCGAAGGCGCGGGCGAGGTTGGTGGCGAACTCGTCCGGGTTGTTCACCAGATAGCGCAGCAGAGGGTTCTGCTCGGTCTCGGCCATGAACGTCTCTTTCCCTTCCGGCGGAATGATTTGCTCCCCGTGGTGCGGCCGTCGGAACCCCTCGTTCACCACGCTCGGGCCTCTGCGACTACAGGTTCTGGTGACAAGCTCTCCAGAACGCGTATGATCCGCGCGACCCATGTTCTCAGGGATGCTCGCAGGTCGTGACGAAACGGGCAACGAAGAATCACATAGCACAAAGACGAGTGCCAACCCTTGCACCCGCATCGGTTCTGATCCTCGCTCTTCTCACGGCATGTTCGGGCAACGACTACGTGACCAGCGCTCCGCCGGCCGCGCGGACGAGCCCGGTCGCGGCCGCGTCCGCGCCGGCGACGGCCTCGCTGGTCCAGCCCCCGGCGACCGGCGCCGACGGCTATCCCAACATCAACGTCGACACCGCGCGCCGTCTCGGCGGGCGCACCCGCTCGACGGCCGATCAGGACCGTCTCGAAGCGGAACTGTTGGCGCTCGGCGCGCGCCAGAAGGCCGGCGCGGACGCCTCCGCCCCGGCTTCGGTGATCGGCGAGTTGCAGGATCTCGGACGTCGCTCCAAGCGCGATGCCGAACAGTTGATCGAGTCCGGCGCGACGCCTTCGCAACCGTGAGGGTCCGCGCGCGATGCTCCTCGCGATCCGCGAGGGGGCGGGGCGCGCGAACGGCGGGTGTCAAGTCGAGAGACTTCTGCTAAAAGGCGATCCCCTCGCACGGCACGGAGCCGCGCGGGGCTGCGGCGAATCGCTGGTCGCCCGCGTCGATCGATCCTCGGATCGGGACGCGGGAGAGTGGCGTCCTCGTCCGCGACGACGTGACTTCGTCGTCCCCCTCGGGCTCGGGACGACGCCGACGAGAAGGTCAGGACCCCATGGACGAATTCCACAAGATCCGGCGGCTGCCGGTTTACGTCTTCGAACAGGTCAACCGACTCAAGGCGCAGGCACGAGCCAACGGCGCGGACATCATCGATCTCGGCATGGGCAATCCCGATCTGCCGACGCCGCGCTTCATCGAGGAGAAGCTGATCGAGACGATCGGCAAGCCGCGCACCAACCGCTATTCGACCTCCAAGGGCATCCCCGGCCTGCGCCGGGCCCAGGCGGGCTATTACGAGCGCCGCTTCGGCGTGAAGCTCAATCCCGACACCCAGATCGTCGCGACGCTGGGCTCGAAGGAGGGCTTCGCCAACATGGCCCAGGCGATCACCGCTCCGGGCGACGTGGTGCTGTGCCCCAATCCGAGCTACCCGATCCACGCCTTCGGCTTTCTGATGGTCGGCGGCGTGATCCGCTCGATCCCGATCGAGCCGGGTCCGGAGTTCTTCCATGCGATGGAACGGGCGGTCGCCCATTCGATCCCGAAGCCGATCGCGGTGATCCTGTGCTACCCGTCGAACCCGACGGCGGTCACGGCCGATCTCGACTTCTACAAGGACGTGGTCGCCTTCGCGAAGAAGCACGAGCTGTTCGTGCTCTCCGATCTCGCCTATTCCGAGATCTATTTCGACGACGTGCCGCCGCCCTCGGTGCTGCAGGTGCCGGGCGCGATGGACGTGGCGGTCGAGTTCACCTCGATGTCGAAGTCCTTCTCGATGCCGGGCTGGCGGATGGGCTTCGCGGTCGGCAACGAGCGGCTGATCGCGGCGCTCGCCCGGGTCAAGTCCTACCTCGACTACGGCGCCTACACGCCGATCCAGGTGGCGGCGAGCCATGCGCTGAATTCCGGCGACGCCTGCATCGCGGAGATCCGTGAGGTCTACAAGAAGCGGCGCGACGTGATGGTCGAGGCGTTCTCCCATTCCGGCTTCCCGATCCCGGCGCCGAAGGCGTCGATGTTCGCCTGGGCGCGGATCCCGGAGAAGTTCCGTCACCTCGGTTCGGTGGAATTCTCCAAGCTCCTGATCGAGAAGGCCGACGTGGCGGTGGCGCCGGGCATCGGCTTCGGCGAGCAGGGCGACGAATACGTGCGCGTGGCGCTGGTGGAGAACGAGCAGCGGTTGCGGCAGGCGGCGCGCAACATCCGCCGCTTCTTCGACACCGCCGACAAGACGCTCCACAACGTGATCCCGCTCTCCGCCAACGGCTGATCGCGCTCTCGTCTCGTCCGATCTCTCGCGGTCCGGTGGGGCAGGGTCGATCCCTTCGCCCCATCGCCGCCTTCGATGGAAATTTCTCATGCAGTCCACCCTCCGTCTGGGCATCGCCGGTCTCGGCGTCGTCGGTGCCTCCGTCGTCCGCGTTCTCTTGAAACACGCGGACGATCTCTCTCAGCGCTGCGGTCGCAAGATCGTGGTGCGCGCGGTCTCGGCGCGCGATCGCACCAAGGATCGCGGCGTCGATCTCTCGAACGTCAACTGGTTCCAGGATCCGGTGAGCTTGGCCTCGAGCCCCGACATCGACGTCTTCGTCGAGCTGATGGGCGGCGCCGGCGGCGCGGCCGAGGCCTCGGTGCGGGCGGCGCTGGCGAGCGGCAAGCACGTCGTGACCGCCAACAAGGCGCTGCTCGCCCGTCACGGTGTCGAGCTCGCCCGTCTCGCCGAGCAGAAGGGCGTCAGCCTCAATTTCGAGGCGGCGGTGGCCGGCGGCATCCCGATCATCAAGACGCTGCGCGAGAGCCTCGCCGGCAACTCGGTCACCCGGGTCTTCGGCATCCTCAACGGCACCTGCAACTACATCCTCACCCGGATGCAGAACGAGCGGCTCTCCTTCGACGTGTGCCTGAAGGAGGCGCAGCGGCTCGGTTATGCCGAGGCCGATCCGACCTTCGACGTCGGCGGGTTCGACACCGCCCACAAGCTGGCGCTGCTGACCTCGCTCGCCTTCGGCAGCCAGATCGACGTCGACGCGATCCGGATCGAGGGGATCACCGAGATCACCCTCGACGACATCGAGAAGGCCGACGAGCTCGGCTACAAGATCAAGCTGCTCGGCATCGCCGAGCGGGCGCCGGGCGGCGGCATCGAGCAGCGGGTCCATCCGACCATGGTGCCGAAGTCCTCGGCGATCGCCCGGATCGACGGTGTGCTCAACGCGGTCGCGGTGGAGGCGGATTTCGTCGGCCAGCTGATGCTGGTCGGCCCCGGCGCCGGCGGCGACGCGACCGCCTCGTCGGTCGTCTCCGACATCGCCGACATCGCCCGCGGCACCGCGCTCTCGACCATGGGCAAGCCGTCCGAGCACATGGCGCCCTATCTGAAGTCGAACGGCGCCGGCCACAGCGGCGGCTACTACGTGCGGCTGATGGTGCACGACCGCCCCGGCGCCTTCGCGGCGATCGCGGCGCGGATGGCCGAGCGCGAGATCTCGCTGGAATCGATCGTGCAGCGGGCCCGGCGCCCGTCGGCGGACGCGCCCGGCGACGTCAGCCCGCACGAGCCGCAGCCGGTGATCATGCTCACCTACCAGACCACCGAGACGGCGATCCGCGCCGCCCTCGCGGAAGTGGAAAAGGATGGACACGTCGCGAGCGCGCCGCGTTTCATCCGCATAGAGACCTTCTGAAGAAGGCAGCGCCGCCGAAACGTGCGGCAGAGGAGGCGAACGATGTCGTCGGCTCGGGCGAGAGCCCACAAGGTGGAAGAGGGCGCGGCCCTCGATCGCATCCTGACGCTCGAATTGGCGCGGACGACCGAACGCACGGCCGTCGCCGCCGCCCGCCTCAGGGGGCGGGGCGACGAGATGGCGGCCGATCGGGTCGCGGTCGACGCGATGCGGTCCGAGCTGAACCGCCTGCCGATCGACGGCACGGTGGTGATCGGCGAGGGCGAGCGCGACGAGGCGCCGATGCTGTGGATCGGCGAGAAGGTCGGCAGCGGCCGGGGGCCGGCGGTCGACATCGCCGTGGTGCCGCTCGAGGGCACGACGATCTGCGCCAAGAACCTGCCGAATTCGATTTCGGTGGTGGCGATCGCCGAGGCCGGCAGCCTTCTGGTCGCGCCCGACGTCTACATGGACAAGATCGCCATCGGGCCGGGCTATCCGGCCGGGCTGGTCGGGCTCGACCGTTCGCCGGAGGACAATCTGAAGGCGCTGGCGGAGGCCAAGGGCGTGCCGATCGAGGAGATCACCGCCTGCATTCTCGACCGGCCGCGCCATGCCCGCCTCATCGAGGCGGTGCGCTCGACCGGCGCGTCGATCCGGCTGATCGGCGACGGCGACGTCACCGGGGTGATCCACACGACAGAGCCGGACGAGACCGGGATCGACATCTATCTCGGCCTCGGCGGCGCGCCGGAGGGCGTGCTGGCGGCGGCGGCGCTGCGCTGCATCGGCGGCCAGATGGAGGGGCGGCTGATGATCGACCGGCCCGACAAGATGGAGCGGGCGCGGGCCTTCGGCATCACCGATCCGCGCCGGGTCTACCGGCTCGAGGACATGGTGCGCGGCGACGTCCTGTTCGCGGCGACCGGCGTCACCGACGGCAATTTCCTGCAAGGGGTGAAGTTCGGCCGCAACCAGATCACCACCAACACGGTGGTGATGCGGTCGTCGACCGGGACGGTGCGCTGGATCCGGGCGCGACACACCCATCTCGACAAGTTCGAAGGGTGACCGGCGGGTCGGGCCTCGTACCATGACGGACGGGCGGCCCGGGCCGCCCGATTCGAGACGACGAGGAGACGACATGCGCCCGATCGGGTTCGTCGAAGAGACCGAGGACCGCGCGGTGCTCGGGGTGACGTCGTCGGCGTCGGGGCGCATCTGGCGCGACCGGCTCGACGCGGCCGGCGCGACCCGGGCGTTGGGGCTCGCCCAGCGGCTCGATCTGCCCGACATCGTCGCCCGCGTGCTCGCCGCGCGCGGCGTCGACGCGGACGAGGCGGCCGGCTTCCTCGATCCGACCATCAAGGCCCTGATGCCCGATCCCTCGGTCGTCACCGCCATGGACGCCGGCGTCGCGCGGCTCGCCGACGCGGTGGTGAACCGCGAGCCGATCGCCCTCTTCGCCGATTACGACGTCGACGGGGCGACCTCGGCGGCGCTGATGCGGCGCCATCTGGTGCGGCTCGGCGCCGATCCGATCGTCTATATCCCGGATCGCCTGATCGAGGGCTACGGACCCAATCCGGAAGCGATCGAGGGTCTGCGCGCGCGCGGCGCGTCGCTCCTCGTCACGCTCGACTGCGGCTCGACCAGTCACGAGGCGCTGGCGCATGCCCGCCGGCTCGGGCTCGACACGGTGGTGATCGATCATCACGGCTGCGGCCTCGAGCTGCCGCCGGCGGTGGCGGTGATCAACCCCAACCGCCACGACGATCTCTCCGGCCTCGGCCACCTCTGCGCCTGCGGCGTCGCCTTCGTGACGCTGGTGGCGCTCAATCGGGAACTGCGCCGGCGTGGATTCTTCCTAGGCGGCAAAGAACCCGATCTCCTGGCGATGCTCGACCTCGTCGCGCTGGGCACGGTCGCCGACGTGGTGCCGCTCACCGGGCTCAACCGGGCCTTCGTGGTCAAGGGGCTGCAGGTGGCGCGGCGGCGCGGCAATGCCGGGCTCGCGGCGTTGGCGGCGGTGGCCCGTGTCTCCGGGCCGATGTCGCCCTATCACCTCGGCTTCCTGATCGGCCCGCGCATCAATGCCGGCGGGCGGATCGGCGACGCCGGGCTCGGCTCACGGCTGCTGGCCACCGACGATCCGGTCGAGGCGGAGAAGATCGCCGCCGAACTCGACCGGCTCAACAAGGAGCGACAGGTGATGGAGGCGGCGATGGTCGAGGAGGCCGACGCCCAGGTCGTCGCCCGCTTCGGCACCGATCCCGGCCCGATCGTGGTGACCGCCTCGGCCGATTGGCACCCGGGCGTGGTCGGTCTGATCGCCTCGCGGCTGAAGGAGCGGTGGCATCGGCCGGCGCTGGCGGTCGCCTTCGATCGCGGGCCGCTCGGCACCGGATCCGGGCGGTCGGTCCCTGGCGTCGACCTCGGCGCTGCGGTGCGGGCGGCCGTCGAGACCGGGCTGATCCCCAAGGGCGGCGGGCATGCGATGGCGGCCGGCCTGACGGTCGCCGAGGATCGGCTCGACGCGGTGCGCGAGTTCCTCGCCGAGCGTTTGGCGGAGGGCGTCGGCGCGGCCACGGCGCGGCGCGAACTGGCGGTCGACGGGGCGATGACCGCGACCGGGGCGACTGTGTCGTTGGTGGAGACGCTGGAGCGGGCCGGGCCCTACGGCTCCGGTCAACCCGAACCGCTCTTCGCCTTCCCGGCCCACCGTGTCGCCTTCGCCGACGAGGTCGGCCAGGGCCACGTGCGCCTGTCGCTCGCGTCGGGTGACGGCACGGCGCTGAAGGCGATCGCCTTCCGGGCGGCGGCGGAGCCGATCGGGCGCACCATCCTCGAGGCGAGAGGGCGCTCGCTGCACGTGGTGGGTGCGCTCGGGCTGGACCATTGGCAAGGTGATGCAAGAGTGCAACTGCGTGTCGTCGATGTCGCCGAACCGAGGATCGGGGGCTTGTGACGCCGTGGAAATTCCCTTTTTTGGAGCCAACGATTCACGCTTCGGTAATGTGAAGGATTCGATGCTTCGTGCGCGTAGTTTCGAGTCATTCGGGGGATTGCATGTCTGTCATCGGGGATAGCGCCACCATCGTCGGGGGCTCGCAGGGAGAAGTGACCGTGCGGGTGTCGCGTCGCGATCGTCGTCTGGTTCGGGCCGCTCTGGCCATCATCGCGGTTCTCGCGGTCACCGACGCGGTTCTCTATCTGAGCCAGCTGATCTGAGATCGGCGCTTCGGCGCCCCGGTCCAGCCATCGACGCCGCCGGTTTCCGGCGGCGTTTTCGTCGCCCGCTTGCGGGGGACGATCGCTGCGGCATTGGGCATCGCGTTCCCTCGGGCAACGGGGATCGCTGACGCGTCGTGTGACGCGGATCGTCTTCGCTCAGGCGACGATTTCGCCGAGGATCGCGTCGACGGCGTCGACGAGACGATCGACGTCGGCCCGCGTGGTGGTGGGCGCGATCAACATCATGTTGTGGAAGGGCGTGATCACGACGCCGCGCCGGATGAGCGCGAGCCTCAACGCGCCCTCGATCTCGGCATCGCCGATCAGGGCGGCCTCGCCGCCGTCCGCCGGCCGTTTCGGCGCCAGCATGAACTCGACCCGGGCACCGACCGAGGTCACCACCCAGGGCAGGCGGCGGCGGGCGACGACGGCCTCGAGTGCGGCGGCGAGCCGGTCGGCGAGCGCGATCATGTGCGCGTAGGCCGCGTCGGTCATCACCTCGGTCAGATTGGCGCGCATCGCGGCGACGGCGAGGGCATTGGCGGTGAGCGTCGTGCCCATGCCGGAATAGCCCGGTGTCGCCTCGCGCGCGGCGGTCATCGCCTTCGCGACCGCCTCGGTGAAGCCCCAGACGGCGGCGGGCAGGCCGCCGGCGATCGGTTTTCCCAAGACGAAGAAATCGGGCTCGAGGCGGTGCAGGCGGGTATAGCCGCCGGGACCGGACGAGATCGTGTGGGTTTCGTCGTGGGCGAGAAGCGTTCCGGCCGCCCGGGTGAGCCGGCGCAGGCCCTCGAGGAAGCCGGGGGCGGGCTGGACCATGCCGATGTTGGTCATCACCGGCTCGGTCAGGACGAGCGCCACGGTGCCGTCGGCGAGCGCGGCCTCGATCGCCGCGAGATCGTTGAAGGGGACGACGCGGGTGTGCTCGCGCAGATCCCAGACCTGGCCCATCAGCCCCGGCCGGAGGATCGGCGCGCCGTCCTTCAGGCGGACGTGGGTGTCGTCGACCGCGCCGTGATAGGCGCCGTCGAAGATCAGGATGTTCGGCCGTCCGGTCGCGGCGCGGGCCCAGCGGATCACCGAGCGGTTGGCGTCCGAGGCGGTCATGGTGATCTGCCAGAACGGCAGGCCGAAGCGGGCGGCGAGGAGGCGGCCGACCTCGGGCACCAGGGCGGAGGGCATCATCGCGGTCATGCCGCGCTTCGCCTGCGCCTCGATCGCGTCGACGACCGGCGCGGGGGCATGGCCGAACATCGAGCCGGTGTCGCCGAGGCAGAAGTCGACATGGGCGTGACCGTCGACGTCGATCAGGGTCGAGCCGTGCGCCTCGGCCACGAAGAGCGGGAAGGGCAGGCCCCAATCGGTCATCCAATGGAGCGGCACGCCGTCGTGCCAATGGGCGCGCGCCTCGTCGGCCAACGCGGCCGAGCGGGGTCGTTCGGCGACATAGGCGGCGCGCTCGCAGGCGATCAGCCGGGAGAGCCGGCCGATGTCGATCCCGTGGCGGACGGGCGCGGTGGCGGCGGGCGGTGGCGGCAGGGTCATGGGGCATCCTCGGCGATCGATCGGCGAACTGTGCGATCGCTCGAGGAGGAAGGCAAGACGGGCTCTGTCGCGGCACGCCGGGCGAGGCGCTGCCGCCTTCAGCGCAGCATCAGCGCGGCGCCGGTGAGGGCGGCGAGGCAGGCGAGGAGCGTGGCGTCGAAGCCGCCGAGCGCGGGGAGACGGCCGAGGAGACGAGCGAACACGGACATGGGTCGATCCGGGGAGGGGGCGTTCCGAGGAAGAGCCGGGCGAGACGGCGCCGGTCATCATCGCCACGGCGTCGATGACGGTGTCGTGACGGCGCGGCGATCTTCCACGCCGCGCGATTTTGCGTCTCGGTCGTGTCCGGCGTAGCATCACGGGACGCCGCTCGAGGAGACGTCCCATGGTGGTGGAGTCCCCCCTGACGATCGCCCCGCCGAAGGCCGTACCGGCGACCGGGTTCGATCTGACCACGCTGACGGCGGGCCGCATCGTCGAGGCCCGGGTCACCGCGCTCGCCGGGCAGATGGCGACGCTGGCGAGCCGTCACGGGCCGCTCGAGGTCGACCTCGGCACGGCGCGGGCGGCGGTCGGCGACGTGCTGCGTTTCGAGGTGCGCTCGATCGCCGGCGAGGACGGCCAGACCACGCTGCAACTGGCGCTGTCGTCGGGAAGCGGCGAGACGAAGACGGCCGCCCCGACCGCCACCGTGGCCGACCCGGTCCAGCAGGCGCTCGGCCGGGCCGTCGCCAAGGCGGTGGTGAGCCAGAGTGGGCTCGCGCCGCTCTACGCGACGCTCGCCGGGCTCGCCTCGGCACCGGCCGGCGAGGTTCCCGAGCCGATCCGCGCCCTGATCGGCCAATTGATGGGCGCGCGCCTCGCCGCTTCCGGCCCGCCGACGGCGAAGACGGTGGCGACGGCCTTCCGCGCCTCGGGCCTCTTTTCCGAATCGCAGGCCGCCGCACCCGACGGCGAGAACGGCGCCACCGATCTGAAGGCGACCTTGGCGAGCCTGCGCGGCGCGCTGACCCAATGGGTCGGCCCGGCACGGCCGAGCGTCGCCGCGCCCGCCGGGGGCGGTGCCGCCCCGGCCGCGAACATCGCCGGGGGCGCGCCGCGCGCCTCGACGGACGCGGCGCCGGAGAGCGGCGGGGCGCCGTCGAGCGCCAGCGGATTGGCGGTACGCGCCGCCTATGGCGCGGCGGGGGGCGCGGGGCGTGCCTCGCCGATGGAGCCGGGGACGGAGAGCGGCACCGCGCGTCTCGCCGCCTTCGCCTATGGCGGCGCCGCGCTCGCGCGGGCGCCGGGTGCCGCCGGCACCCCGCCGATGGCGACGGGCGGGTCCGGCCCGGGCGTGGACGTCGGGCGCGCGGCGGCCGGCGCCGCGAGCGGCGGGGCGGTGACGGCCGGGACGGTGGCGTCCGGGGCGCCAGCGGCTAGGGCCGATGCTTCCGCAGGGGCGATGCGGCCGGGGGCGAGTGGGAGCGAAGCGTTGCCGTCGTCTCCGTCCGGCGCTGCCACGAGTTCGGGGGCGGCCGCCACGACTACGGGGGCGCCCCCCACGATGCCGTCGGCCGATCGAGCTTCCGCGACCGGCGGCGCGGCGACGGGGGGATCCCCCGCGTCGGGCCCGGCCATCGCAACGCCGACGGCGTCACCGTCGGGCGTTTCCGCAGCGCCCGTGGCGACGGCACCGACACCGACACCGGCGGCCGGGGCGACCTCTCCCGCTTCGGGAGCGGCGCCGACCGCCGCGCCGGCCGAGGCGCGAACGACGGGCGTTCCGACACAGGCGCCGCCGCCGACCACGCCGCAGACGACACCGGCGCCGGCCACTACGACTCAGACGGCGACGACACCGACGACGACCGCCACGAGCGCCACCACGTTGGCGACTGGCCTGCCGTCCGCCGCTTCGGCGCCGAGCACGGCCGGGGCCGCTTCCTCGGCCGCGCCGGCCGGCGCCGACGGCGGACCGGCGACGCAGGCCCCGGGTCGAGAGGCGGCGTCCGGCGCCGGTCCCGCAGGGCCGAACACCGCGCCCGCGCCGTCTTCGGCCGGGGCGGTCGACCGGATCGGCGCTGCGGTCGCCGCTCGTCCGGCTGCCTCCGACGTGGCGTCCGCCGATGGTCGCGGACCCGCGACGGCGTCCGTCACGACCGGCGCGCCGTCTCCGGCCCCGGCCCCCGCGACCCCGGCGGGGGCGGTGCCGACGGATCCCGCGACGGCGGCGACGCGCGGTTCGGCGCCGGGCGCCGTGCCTCCGGGGCCGACCACGAGCGCGTCGGGAACAGTGGTACAGCCGCCGCTCGGGCGCGGCGAAGTGGGGCTTCTCTCCGGTGCCGGGCTCGATCCGGCGCTCGTCGCCGAGACCGGCGAGGCGATGATCGTCGCCGGACGCGCCGCCGCCGCGCGCGAGCGGGGGGCGAAGCCGCCGCCGCCGCGCAAGGGGCAGGCGCCGGTGGCGCAGGCGGCGGCGCCGGCGGAGACCGCGTCGAGCGACGGTGTCGAGGGCCTCGGGCGGCGGGCGCTGGAGCGCACGGAGGGGGCGTTGCAGCGCATCCTGCTCGAGCAATACGTGGCGCTCGACACCCATGGCGACGAGCTCGTCGCCGGGGCCGCGCGGGGCAATCGCGAGTGGGCGGCGGAACTGCCGCTGGCGACGCCGAACGGCACCTCGATCGTGCAGATGACGGTGGAACGCGACGGCGGCGGGGCGGGCGAGCGCGAGGGCGCGACGGCCGGCTGGCGGGTGCGTTTCGCGCTCGACGTCGAGCCGATCGGGCCGGTCCATGCGCAGATCGGCCTTTCCGGGGATCATCTCTCGGTCGGGCTGTGGATCGAGCGGCCGGAGATGGCGGCGCGTCTCGCCGAGGAGGTCGGGCAACTGACGGCGGCGCTGGCCGATTCGGCGATGACGGTCGAGCCGGTGCGGGTGCAGGTCGGCGCCCCGCCGGCCGGTCGCGCCGAAGCGGGGTCGACCTCCGGCCATTTCATCGACGTCAGTCTCTAGGGGATGCGATGAGCGACGAGGGCGCGGAGAAGAAGGTGGCGGTCGCCCTCAAGTGGGAGGGGGTGGGCGTGCCCACCGTCGTCGCCAAGGGCGAGGGGCGGGTCGCCGAGACGATCGTCGCGACGGCGCGCGAGGCCGGCGTCGCGGTGGAGGAGAACCCGCTGCTCGCCAAGGCGCTGTCGGCGGTCGAACTCGATCGCCAGATCCCCGAACCGTTGTTCAAGGCGGTCGCCGAAGTGATCTCCTTCGTGTTGCGGGCCTCCGGCAAGATGAAGTGAGCGCGGCCACGCAATCGCCTCGAGCGTCACCTCGGATGGCGCGGCAACGGAAGACCCGCCCATGCCGCGTCGATCGATCCTCCTCGGCCTCCGGCCTCGCCCTCGCGCCGCTCTTCGCGGCCTCGGCCGAGGCCGCCTGCCGGATGCTCGACGGGGTGCCGCGTTTCGAGATCGAGCAGGGGATCGCCCTCGATCGCGCGAGCGGGCTCGAGTGGCGGCGCTGCGCGCTCGGGGCATCCTTCGAGGCGGGGCGGTGCGTCGGCGAGCCGCTCTACGCCGGGCTCGACCGGGCCGAGGCGGAGGCCGCACGGCTCGGCGAGGGCTGGCGTCTGCCGGACGTGAGGGAGCTCTGGGAGCTTCTCGACGAGGGATGCGGCGAGCCGCCGATCGACCGGGCGGTCTTTCCCGATCTCGAGGTCGGGCCTGAGGGCGAGGGCGCGGCCTGGACGACCACCCCGGTGGGGATGGCCGAACTCTGGTATTTCGTCGACCTCGGTCGCGGCCTCGCCGACGGGCACAGCCGGTCCCATTCACTCACGGCACGCCTCGTGCGGCCGCGCGTGGCGCGGTGAGCGGCGGCACGGCCCGTCGCTCCGCTTCGCCCTTCGAGGCGAAAACTCCCTCGCTCGGCGTCAGCCGCGGCAGTGGTCGATCAGGCGATCGACGAAACTGCCGCATTTCTCGAGTTCCGACTTCTCGATGAACTCGTCGGGGATGTGGGCCTGACCGATCGAGCCGGGGCCGACGACGACGGTCGGCATGCGTCCCATGGTCACGAACAGGCCGGCCTCGGTGCCGTAGGCGACCTTGGTGTGATCGTTGCGGCCGGCGAGGCGCTTGGCGAGGACGGTCGCGTCGGCCTCGGGGGGCGTGTCGAAGCCGGGGAAGCCGTTGGCGAGGCGGATGTCGATGCCGGTCTCGGGATGGCGGGCCTTCATCCAGGGCTCGATCTTCTCCTTCACGTGGGCGCGCAGGCGGTCCTCGAAGGGCTGGTGATCGACGCCGGCGAGCATGCGGAACTCGAACTCGAAGGTGCAGTGCTCGGGCACGATGTTGAGCGCGGTGCCGCCGCGAATGGTGCCGACGTGGCTGGTCGAGAAGGGCACGTCGTAGAGCGGATCGCGCGGGCCGGAGGCCTCGAACTCGCGGCCGATGGCGCGGATCTCGGCGATCACCTCGGCCGCCGCCTCGATGGCGTTGACGCCGGAAGGCGCGAGCGAGGAATGGCAGGCGTGGCCGTGAACCTCGACGACATAGGACCATTTGGCCTTGTGGGCGACGACCACCGCCATGCTGGTCGGTTCGCCGACGAAGGCGGCGAGCGGGGTCACCGGCGCGAGGTCGTCGATGCGGGCGAGGGCGTTGCGCACGCCGATGCAGCCGACCTCCTCGTCGTGGCTGAGGCAGAGGTGGATCGGCTGTTTCAGCGGCTTTTCCACCATCGCCGGCAGGCGCGACAGGCAGACGGCGGCGAAACCCTTCATGTCCGAGGTGCCGCGTCCGTAGAGGCGCGAGCCGACCTCGGTCAGGGTGAAGGGATCGGTCGCCCAGACCTGATCGTCGACGGGGACGACGTCGGTGTGGCCGGAGAGCACGTAGCCGGCGACGTCCTTCGGGCCGATCGTCGCCCACAGGCACGCCTTGGTGCCGGTCGGGTCATAGACCCGCTCGTAGCCGACGCCGAACTGGTCGAGATAGGCCTCGACCCATTCGATCAGCGGCAAGTTGGAGTTGCGGCTGGTCGTGTCGAAAGCGACGAGGCGGGCGAGGATCTCGGTTGCGGACATGATCGATGCTCGTGATAGTTTCGAAAAGTCGTGAGGAGTCTCGATGCGATTCATACACGAGGTTCGGCCGATGTCGTACCCGCGCGAAAGTGTGCAGAAGTCTCTCTTGCGTCTCTTGAAGGATGCCTGGCTCGTTCTGGTCATCGGCTTTTTCGCCATGTCCGTCAGTCACGAGTATTTTTATGGCATCGCCATCTCATTCCCGGTGTTCTTGTATTTTTCGAGTGCGGATTTCATCAAGGAAATGATGCTCTGGCTGCCATCTTATGTGTTGATGGTGGCATCCGTTCCTGTCTTCGTCACATATTTTTGTATGAATTACGTGAAGGTGCGGCGCGTCACACGGATGTTTCTATTGATTTCCTATGTCGTCCTGATCGGTGCGGCCGTGTATTATCTTCGTGATTTTTTGAGTTATTTTGGACTCGTGAAAGTCGACAAAATCATCGAAACGATACGGCACGACTACATATATATGTCGATCGTAATATTCTCCGCGATTCTTCTGAGCATTTATATCGTCTGGATCGATGTCGGTGTCGCGGATGCGGCCGAGCGGTTCGACGTTCAGCTCGTCTTCTTGTTTCTGATGCTGTTTTCGATTTGCCTCTACGGTTATGTCGACGGTCGCAGAGACGCCCGGAGGGTCGCGCCCATCACCGACATCGATCTCGGCGAGAAGAGGATGATCCACTCGGTCGTCTTTCGAATCATCGAGCGAGGCGTCATTTTTCACGACAAGGGGGCCGGGAAGATCGTCTTCGCGCCGTGGGACGGCATCAAGAAGATCGAACGGCACGGGCCTTGATCGGAGGGCCGATCCGGCAGAGCCCTCACGCGTCTTCCTCACGACCGGCGGCACCGGCGGGGGGCCAGATGGGCGCGCGCCGGCGGCCGGCGTGGATCTTCGGCGCGGCCGGGCTTCGCGCCGGGGTCGATCGCGTCGCGCGGGCCTTCGCTCATTCCGTCAGCGTGCGGACGAGGCCGGGGAAGTCCTTCCAGGCGCCGACGAAGGGGTGGAAGCTGAAGCGCAGGCGATGGCGGCCCTCCGGCACCTTCACCGCGCGGAACAGCAGGTTCGCGCGTTTCAGATCGGCGGGCTTGCCGTCGATCTCGACCCGCCACCAGCGATGCCAGGCATCGTTCAGGACCAGCCAGCCGGCGCGGTCCATGGTGGCGTCGACCACCACCTCGGAGTTGAGGTAGGAGACGATCTCTGCGCGGCCGGGCGGGGTCTCGGACGGCGCCGTGTCGGCGAGCCGGCCCTCGACGGCGCCGTCGCCCTCGGCGGCGAGCAGGACCTCGCGGCGCGGGTCGAAGCCGTCCGGCCAACGGCCCTCGGCGAGGATCTCGTCGAAGGCGACGAGGCGAGCGCGATCGACCAGGAGCACGCGCGGCAGAGCGCGCGGGTTTTCGTAGATCCAGGTCTCCGGACGGCCTGGGGCCGGGTAGATCCCGGGGATCGCGTCGAAATGGGCGACCTCGACGAGGCGGCCCGGCTTCAGGGCGTGGTCGATCTTCTCGATCGGCAGCGAGGAGGCGATCCAGCGCAGGCCGAGCATATCGTCGAGGACCGAATCGTAGCTCGGGTTCAGCGCCGAGAAGGTCTTCTGCTCGGGGATGGCGATGTGGTCGATGGCGCCGGTCGCCTGGGCATACTCGGCCATGCGCAGCGGATTGTAGCCGAGCGTGTGCTCGAGCTCGTGGAGCATGCCGAGGTTCGGCCAATGGAAGCCGATGCCGACCAGCTCGACGCGGTCGCGGCGGGCGCCGTGATCGTTCTCCTCGACCTTCTTCTTCAGGAAGGCGACCACCGGATCCTTGGTGTTCGTGTCGAGGGCCTGGAAGGTGGCGCTCGGATAGGCGGTCGATTCGTTGGGGGCGTTGTTCCAGGCGAGATCGATCGTCGTGAAGAGCGCGAGCAAGCCGACCGCGATGGCGCCGCCCCGGCCGGAGCCGTCGCGGACGAAGGCACGGGCGGCGAGCAGCACGAGCCCGGCGAGGCCGGCGAAGGCGAGGCTCGTCGCCAGCGGCTTCCAGACCAGCGCGAGACGGTCGGCGTGGAGGCCGAAGACGACCGGCAGCACCGCGAAGACCGTGACCAGGATCGCCGCCTGGACGGCCTTGACGGCGAGCGGGGACGGGCCGGGACGCGGCTCGGTCAGGAGCCGGTGGGTCAGCCAGCCGCCGAGCACGGCGATCGAGAAGCCGATCATGAAGGTGGCGTCGGCGGGGCGGCGATAGAGGTCGACGCCGGGCATCAGGTCGTAGAAGACGCGGAAGGCGGGCGTGTACCAGCCGATCGTGTAGAGCACGAAGAAGACGGCGGCGATCGTCTGCCAGCCGATCTCCTTGGCGAAGAGGCGGCCGCGACCGATGCCGGCGACCAAGATGGTCAGGATCGGGATCGCGCCGGCATAGACCGCGCCCATGTTCTGGGCGAGATAGACGTCGGTGTAGCCGAAGGCGGGGGAGGGCGGGCCCCAATAGTCGACCGCCTGATCGCCCTGGCCGAAGAGATCGGCGATCACGGTGGAGATCAGCGCCTCGGGGGGGAGCGAGCCCTTCCCGGCGCCGATGAAGTCGATCTCCGGCCGATTGGAATGTTCGGCGAGGAGCAGCGTCATGGTCACCGGCACGGCGACGACCAGGAGGCCGCCGACGATCACCGCGAGCCCGGGCAGGACGGTCGCGCCGAGATGGCGGACCGGCTTCTCGTGGGTGAAGATCTCCCACAGCACGTGGCCGGTCAGGTAGTAGAGCGAGAGCAGCGCGATCTGGTCGCGGCCGAGCGCCAGGAGGCCGGCGGCGATGCCGGTCCACAGGCCCCACCAGATCGAGCGGCGGTCGACCATCCGCTGGACGCAGAAGAGCACCACCGGCAGGAGCGCGAAGCTCATCACTTGTCCGGTGTGCTGCAGGCGCCACGCGGCCGAGCCGCCGAAGGCGAAGGCGAGGGCGGCGATCACGCCGCCGCCGGCGTGCCAGCCGCGATCGCGGAACCACAGCGCCAGCGCCAGACCGCCGAGGGCGAGCTGGACGAAGACGGCCGCGTCCATCGCCTGAGCGGAGGGATCGGGATCGATCAGCGCCAGCACGAAGAAGACCGGCACGAAGATCAGCGACTGCGGATCGGAGATCTGCGGCCAGCCGGTGAAGATCCAGGGGTTCCAGGTGATGCCGCGCCCCTCGTGCAGCGAATGGGCGAGGAAGCCCAGTTGGGCGCGGAAATGCGCCTCCGCGTCCCAGGGCACGGTGAGGCCGCCGAAGAGCCACGGCCGCGTCAGCCACAGCCAGGCGAGGGCGAGCACGACGAGGACGACCGCGAGCGCCGGTTCGCCGGCGCGGCGGGCGCGGGTGTCAGCGTCCGTCACGGTTCGCCTCCGGCGCGGCGGCGCCATGGTTGGGCGGCAGGATCGAGAAGGGGCGGTCGAAGCCGATCGCCTCGCGCACGAAATAGAGCGGGCGGCGCTTCACCTCGGAGAAGACGTGGCCGAGATATTCGCCGATGATGCCGAGGCCGACCAACTGAATGCCCGAGAAGAACAGGATCGCCACCATCAGCGACGGGAAGCCGGGCGTGTCGGCGCCGAAGATCAGGGTCTTCAGGATGACGAAGAGGCCGTAGGCCAGCGCCGACAGCGAGACGAAGGTGCCGATCACCGCCCAGATCTTCAGGGGCAGGGTGCCGAAGGAGGTGATCGCGGCGATCGCCAGACGCAGGAGCTTGAAGAAGCCCCATTGCGAGGTGCCGGTCTGACGCTCCTCCATGGTCACGGGGATGGTGGTGGTGCGGAAGCCGGCCCAGGCGAAGAGGCCGCGATTGAAGCGGTTGCGCTCGGGCATGGCGAGGAAGGCGTCGACCACCTTGCGGTCGAAGGCGCCGAAGTCGCCGGTCTCGCGGTCGACGCGGATCTCGCTCATGTAGTCGAAGGCCTTGTAGAAGGCGGTCGAGAAGGCGTTGCGCAGCGGCGAGCCGCGATCGAGGTCGACGCGCCGGGCGTAGACCGCGTCGTAATGGCCGCTCTGCCATTCGGCGAGCAGCTGAGGAATCGCCTCGGGCGGATGCTGGAGGTCGCTGTCCATCACCACGACGACGTCGCCGGAGGTGCGGGCGAGGCCGGCGGTGACGGCGATCTCCTTGCCGAAATTGCGGGAGAAGGTGACGATCTTGAGGTGCGGCACCGTCGCGCGGGCCGCCTTCAGGCGCTCGAACGTGTCGTCGCGCGAGCCGTCGTCGACCGTGACGATCTCGAAGGGCACCCCCAGCCCCTGCAGCACCGGCACGAGGCGGGCGAACAGGCGGTCCAATCCGTCGCGCTCGTTGTGCATGGGAAGGACGACGCTGACCATCGATGCTCGCAGGGTGTCCTGCGTCGAGGTCTCCGGAGCGGTCGTCATGGCGTGGGTCCTTTCAGGAAGGGTAGGGGTCGTGTATCCAATACGCGGGCGCATCGCGGGAAGACTTCGCCGGGATTCGACGAAGCGTCAATGGCGAAGCGGCGCGTCGCTTCGGGATGATGAAGAGGCCGGTCGGGACGGCCGTCGGAGATCGGGATGAAGAGGGATCGCGCCATCGTCTTGTGCGCCGACGACTTCGGCCTGTCGCGGGGGATCGACGACGGCATTCTGGCGCTGGCGGCGCGCGGACGCCTCACCGCGACCGGCTGCATGGTGGCGGGGCCGGCCTTCGCGGCGGACGCGGGCGCCGTGACGGCGCTGGCCGATCGGATCGACATCGGTCTGCACTTCGCTCTGACGGATCTGGCGCCGCTCGGCCCGATCCCCTCGCTCGACGCGGAGGGCCGGGCCGCCTCGCTCGGCCGCGTGTTGTCGCGGTCGCTGACGGGGCGGATCGACTACGAGGAGATCGCGGCGGAGATCGGGCGACAGCTCGATCGTTTCAGGGCGGTGATCGGCCGGGATCCCGACTTCATCGACGGTCATCAGCACGTCCACGTCCTGCCCGGGGTGCGCCGCGCCCTGTTCTCGCTCTACGATCGCGGCGTGCTCGACGGGCGGCGGACGTGGCTGCGCGACTGCCGCGAGGCGCCGGCGGCGATCTGGGCGCGCGGGGTGGAGGCGCCGAAGACGCTCTTCATCGCGATGCTGGCGGCCGGGTTCGGCCGGGCGGCGCGGGCGCGTGGGATCACCGTCAATGCCGGGTTCGGCGGCATCACCGCCTTCGATCCCGCCCGTTTCGCCGCGACCTTCCCGCATTTCCTCGAGCGTCTCGGGACGCGGCCGCTGGTGATGTGCCACCCCGCCGATCCGGCCGCGGCGGCCGATCCGAGCGACCCGATCGATCGGGCGCGGCGGGCGGAATATGCCCATCTGGCGAGCGAGGCCTTCGAGCGGGATCTCGCCGCCGCCGGGGTGCGGCTGGCGCGGATGGGCGAGATCGCCGCCTGATCAGCCGAAGGCGCGGGCGAGGAGGGCGGTCTCGTCCTCGACGCCGTCGAATTCGACCACGCCGACGTCGATCGTCACCCACGTCGGGCCGGTGGCGCCGGGCAGCGAGAAGGCGGTGGTCTCGAGGATGCCGGCGATGCGGTGAGCGACCGGGCGGGCGCTCTCGGTATCGGTGTCGGGCAGGAGCAGGGCGAGGCGATCACCGCCGGCGCGCGCCGCGAGATCCTCGCCGCGGATCAGCCGCGAGATCAGCCGGCCGACCTGAGCGAGCAGCCGATCGCCGGCGGCCCATCCCCATTCGGCGTTGATCTCGGCCAGTTCGGCGACGCGGAAGCCGATCACCGCGAGCGGCGCGTCGCCGGTGCGGGCGTCGTCGATCAGGGCGCCGAGATGTTCCATCAGGAAGGCGCGGCGGTAGAGGCCGGTGACGGAATCGAGCGTCTCGTCGTGGCGGGTGTCGCCATAGGCGGCCTTGAGGGCGAGGCGCAGGCGATGTTCGGTCATCGCCTGTTCGACCCGCTCGGCGAAGAGGGCCTCGCCCTCCTCGGCGAAGACGAGATCGGTCGCGCCGGCGTCGCGGGTCGCCTCGATCAGGCGCGGATCGGCCTCGCCGGTCAGCACCACGGCGGGGAGCGCGTGGGTGTCCGGATTGCGGCGCAGGATCTCGAGAAAATCGATCGCGTCCTCGAGCGGCAGATTGACCACCACGGCGTCGAAGGGCCGGCGTTCCAGATAGTCGGCGGCGGTGTCGATGGTGAAGGCGCCGACCAGGGTCGAGCGTTTGGCGAGCGCGCGTTCGATGGTGAAGTAGCGGATGCCGGCGCCGACCACGAGGACGTGGGCGTCGAGGAGGCTCGCGCCGGTGTCGGGCTCGGCGCGCGACAGGCCGAAGCGGGCGGTGGTCTCGAGCCGGCGCCGCATCTCGGCGCGCATGGTGGCGAGGCGGGCGAGCGAGCCGAGCCGGGCGGAGACGTGGCCGACCGACCAGGGCGCCCGCAACACGTCGGCGATCCCGGCGGGGCGGGCATCCGGGCGGAGGGTCTCGTCGACGGCGACCACCGGAGGCCGGCGCGGCCCGCGCTCGGCCGCCATGCGCAGGGCGGCGTCGAGATAGCGGTCGCGGTCGTCGTGGTCCTCGGTGCCGGCGAAGTTCAAGACCACCACGTCGGGATGGACGGCGTCGTGCTCGAGCGAGCGGGCGAGGGGCAGGGTGCGCACGTCCCAGCCGTCGGCGCGGATCCCCTCCCACAGGCGGCGGGTCTCGGCGCGCGGCGTTTCTTCGATGACGAGGACGCGTCCACGATAGGACATGACGGCAGGATCTCCCGAACGGGGAATCCTACCGCCGGCGCCGTTAACGCCGGCTTGACGGGACCCGTCTCGGTCGGCGGCCCTCAGCCGCGCGCCATCAGATGTTGCGCCATGCCGGCCCGCAGCACCCGGCCGGAGGGGCCGCGCGCGATCGCCGGCACGGTGAAGACCCGGGTCGGGATCTCGGCGAGGCCGACACGGGTGGCGGCGACCGCCTCGCGGAAGCTCGCCTCGTCGATGCGGTGGCCGGCGGAGGGCACCACGGCGGCGGCGATGGCGGGGCCGGTGTCGCCGCCGTCGACCAGGATCGCGGCGGCGTCGGCGATGCCGTCGATCGAGCGATAGAGGCCGTCGAGGACGCCGAGGTCGTAGAGCGCCTGGCCGATGCGCACCGAATCGTCGACGCGGCCGGCGAGTTCGAAGGTCGGCGGCTGGGCGGAGACGATGCGCGCGCCGATGCCGGAGGCCATCCAGCCCTCGGGGTCGCGCGGGCGGTGCTTTCGCTCCTGCGCGGTGGTCGGCCAGTTGAAATGCGGCACCATGGCGCCGCGCAGCTGGATCTCGCCGGCGAGCGGGCGGCCGGCGATCATCTGGCCGGCGCGCTGGGGGATCGCCTTGAGGCGGGTCTCGAGCAGGATCGGCGCGGTCGCGGCGTCGGCCGGCGCGCCGCAGGACCCGACCGGCAGCGGACGGGCGGCGACCGGATCGAGGCGGCGGCGCGCCACCAGACCGTAGGCGCCGAGCGGCACCACGTCGACGATCGCGACGCCCTTGGGCATCGGGCGATCGTGCGGTTCGTCGTCGGCGATCGCCAGCAGCGTCGCCTCGAGGCGGCGGGCGGCGAGGCGGTCGGCGAGACGGGCGGCGAAGCGCACGGGGATCGCCACATGGGTGGCGCCGGTGCGCTCGGCCTCGGCGGCGAGGGCGTCGGTGGCGCGCGGCAGGCCGATCACCAGGGTCGCTCCGGCGATCAGCCAGGGCACCAGGGCGACGCCGGTGCCGACGGCGCCGGACAGCGCGAAGGGGGTGAGCAGCACCGAATCGGCGCCGATCCCCGCCTCGAGCAGGGTCATCAGCCCGGTCGCGACCCAATGATTGTGCGAGCGCGGCAGCGGCAGATCGCGCGCGCCCTCGCCGGTCGCGGCGGCGCCGGTGGTATCCTCCGGCAGGGTGGCGATCTCGACGGTGAGGGCGTGGTCGGCGGGATTGCCCTTGCGGGCGACCTCGGGGGCGGCGCCGAGCGAGGCGGCCTCCTCGAACACCAGCCGCAAGTCGACCAGTCCGTCGGGGAGGTCTCCCCCGGCACCGAAGACGAAGCGGATCTGGAAGAGATCGGCGGCGACGTCGCGCAGGCGCTCGCCGTGAGTCTCGGTCTCGGTACGGGCGACGGTGACGATGGCACGGGCGCCGAGGCGCCGGCAATGTTCGGTGACGTCGGCCTCGCGGGCGCCGAGCGGCAGCGGCGCGACGATCAGGCCGGCGCGCGAGCAGGCGAGGAAGGTGACGACCGCGTCGACGGTCGGCGGCATCTGGAAGGCGATGACGGTGTCGGTCTGGAGGCCGACCGCGGCGAAGAAGGCGGCGAGCGCCTCGATCCGGGTGTTCAGATCCTTCCAGGTGAGGGTTTCGCCGGCGCCGCCGGTCCACTCGGGGCGATCGGCGAAGTCGATCAGCGCCGGGTGGTCGGGGCGCATCTCGGCGTTGCGCGCGGCGATCTGGTCGAGGGTGACGCGACCCCAGGCGCCGGTCGCGGCATGAGCGCGGGATTCGTCCTCGCGTGCGACGATCATGGGGTCCCCCCCTCCTTCTTCTCGTCCGGCCGGACCCACCATGCGGGCAACGTCCAACCGGATCCGGGAGTGTTGGCCGGATGTTCGATTCGCGTCCAGTGGGCGAGCCACTGTCCGGGCAGATGATAGAGCGGAACGACGTAGAATCCCGCCATCAGAACGCGATCGAGCAGGCGCGCGGCGGCGACGAGGTCGTCGCGGCTGCGCGCGCCGATCAGCGCGGTGATGGCGGCGTCGGCGACCGGGTTCTTCACGCCGGGCAGATTGAACGAGCCCTCCTGGTCGGCGGCGCCGGTGCTCCAGCGGTGGATCTGCTCGTTGCCGGGCGAGGCGGAGGCGGCCCACACCCACATGGTCACGTCGAAATCGAAGGTGCGGCGGCGCGATTCGTATTGAGCGGCGTCGACGGTGCGGATCCGGGCGTCTATGCCGAGGGCGGCGAGGGTGCGCTGCCAGCCCATGGCGAGGCGTTCCTGCTCGCGGGTCTGGGTCAGGATCTCGAAGGAGAAGGGCGCGCCCGTCTGCGAGACGAGGCGGGCGCCGTCGAGCCGCCAGCCGGCGGCCTTCAGGAGCTCGAAGGCGGCCTTCAGCGCGGCGCGGTCGCGGCCGGAGCCGTCGGTCGTCGGCATCCGCCAGGAGCCGTCGAGGAAGGCGGGCGCGACCGCCCCGGGGAAGGGGGCGAGGAGGGCGCGCTCTCGCTCGTCGGCCGGACGGGTGTAGGCGGAGAGTTCCGACCCGTCGAAATAGCCGTGCTGACGCTCGTAGAGACCCCAGAACAGGTTGCGGTTGGCCCATTCGAAGTCGAACAGCCGGGCCAGCGCCTCGCGGACGCGGACGTCGGCGAAGAGTGGGCGGCGGGTGTTGAGGGCGAAGCCGGTCATGCCGCGCGGCACGTCGAGCGGGATCGTCTCCTTGACCACCAGCCCGTCGCGGGCGGCGGGGAAATCATAGGCGGTCGACCAGCGGCCGGGGTCGCTCTCCGACGTCAGGTCGACGAGGCCCTTCTTGAAGGACTCGATCATCGAATTGCGGTCGCGGTAATAGTCCCAGCGCAACTCGTCGGCATTGTAGAGGCCGCGCCGCACCGGCCGGTCCTTGGCCCAATAGTCGGGGTCGCGGGTGAGCACGAGGCGGGCGCCGGGCTCGACGGTGGTCACGCGATAGGGTCCGGAGCCGATCGGCGGGTCGAGCCGGGTCGCCTCGAAGTCGCGATCCTTCCAATCGTGCGCCGGCAGGATCGGCATCAGGCCGAGGATCAGCGGCAGCTCGCGGTTCTCCGCCGACTTCAGGCGAAAACGGACGGTGCGGTCGTCGACCTTCTCCACGCCTTCGACGTCGCGATAATTGGCGCGCATGTAGGGCAGGCCCTTCTCGCGCAGGGTCTCGAAGGAGAAGACCACGTCCTCGGGCGTGACGGGCGTGCGATCGGAGAAGCGGGCGGCGGGATCGAGGCGGAAGGTGACGGTGGAGAGATCGTCGGCGACGTCGATCGTCTCGGCGAGGAGGCCGTAGAGGGTGAAGGGCTCGTCGAGGCCGCGATCCATCAGGCTCTCGAAGACGTTCGAGCCCTCGGCGCCGCCGCGCAGGCCCGCCGCCGGATTGCCGCGGAAGACGAAGGGATTGAGCTGGTCGAAGGAGCCGACGACGCCGAGAGTGATGCGCCCGCCCTTGGGCGCCGCCGGATCGGCCCACGGGACGTGATCCCAGCCGGGCGCCAGACGCGGGGCGCCGTGCATGGCGATGGCCGGGCGCGGTTCGGCACGGGCCGGATCGGTCGCGGCGAGGCCGCCGCCGAGCGCCACGGCGAGCGCGAGGCCGAGCGGCAGGGCCCGGCCGAGGCGGCGGCCGAGGTCGCGTGCCGCCGTCACCACGGCGCGGCCGATGATCGAGCCGCGTATCGGCATCCGTCGTCGCAACGATCGGGTCTCCTGTCGTCCGGGTCGGGGCGAATCTCGGGCGCGATGCTAGCACGGGACGGCGCCGGGGCGATCGCCGCTCCCCGAGGCGGTCGCGCGCGTCCCGGCGGAAAGACCGAAGCGAGGCTGGAAATCCCGGCGGCGAGAGGCTATGGATCGATGCCGCGCGGACGATCATGGTTTCGCCCAGATCGGACGGCAAAGCGCGGTTCGAACCTCCGGTCGTCGTGATCGTGGTCACGGGCGATTCGAGGCGATGTCGGAATTTCGTCGCGGACTTCCGTCTGGGGACACGGGATGCCTGTCTCGGATCGACGACGCGGTCTACTTCGAGGATGTGGTTTTCATGGCTGACAGCTCCCTTCGCCCGATGCTTCCGACGATCGAGAGCGGTCTCGGCCGCACGCTCCTCGCCGCCGTCGCGGCGCTCGCCTTCGTCGCCGCGCCGGTGATCGCCCAGGCGCAGACGCCGGCTCCGACCCCGCCGGCCAAGGCCGCACCGAAGCCGGCCGCCGCCAAGCCGGCCCCGGCCAAGGAAGAGGCCGCCGCCGAGGATCCGCTGCCCTGGGTCAAGATCTGCTCCAAGGACGCGGACAAGAAGAACGTCTGTCTGGTCGCCAAGGAAGTGCGCTCGGCCGAGGGCCAGCTCGTCGCCTCGGTCGCGTTGCGCGACATCGAGGGCGACGCCAAGAAGGTGCTGCTGATCGCCGTGCCGCCGGTGGTGCTGATCCAGCCGGGCATGCGCGTCCAGGTCGACAAGGGCAAGCAGCAGGAGGCGAAGTACACGATCTGCTTCCCCAACGCCTGCTACGCCGAGATGGAGATGTCGGACGCGACCGTCGCGGAGATGAAGAAGGGCAAGGCGCTGATCGTCACCTCGCTCAACATTCAGCAGAAGCCGATGTCGTTCCCGTTCCTTCTGTCGACCTTCAAGACGGCGGCGGAAGGCCCGGGCATCGATCCCAACGCCGGCCAGCAGAGCCAGGAACAGCTTCAGCAGGAACTGCAGAAGCGCGCCGAGGAAGCCGCCAAGAAGCTCGGCGGCGAGGCTCCGGCGCCCGCGCCCGCCCCGGCGGCGCCCAAGCCCTGATCGGGGTCGCCCCGAGGGCGGCTCCATCGCCTGCGACGATCGGACGCGCGCACGAGTGATTGGCGCGCGTTTTTCTTGGCCGGGCCGCTTCTCGAAAGTTCGACGCGACGACTACCTTTCTCGGAGTTAACTTGAGTGGCTCCCGGGCGAGGCGCAAGGCTCGGGGCGCGCGTCGCCGGACGATCGTCGGCGACCGACGGACCGCTCGGGGGTTCTCATGTTTCGCGACATCGTCAATCGCTACGCCACTCCCTTCGTCACGGGGCTCTTCGTGATCTCGTTGATCTCGGGGCTCTCGCTGTTCTTCCACGTCGGCACCGCCGCCTTCCGGGGCATGCACGAGTGGCTCAGCCTGGTGCTGATCGTGCCCTTCGTGCTGCACGTCTGGAAGAACTGGCTGCCGATGACGAGCTATTTCAAGCGCGGCTGGCTGATGTGGCCGCTCGGCGCGTCGCTGGTGGCGGCGCTCGCCTTCGCCGTTCCCGGCGTGATGGAACTCGGCGGCATCGGCGGCAATCCGCAGGTGGCGATGTATCGGGCGATGGGCGACGCGCGCATCGCCGATCTGGCGCCGGTCCTCAAGGTGTCGGAAGCGGAGATCGACAAGCGCCTGGAGCGGGTCGGGCTCAAGGGCGTCAGCCACGACACCTCGCTCGCCGCCGCCGCCAAGGCGGGCGGCAAGGAGGAGCGCCACGTGATCTTCTCGGTGATCCTGCCGCATTGACGGCGAGAGGGGCGGCCCCGGCTCCACGCGAGCCGGGCCGGGCTCACACCGCGATCTTGGCGCGGACGGCTTCGGGATCGACCTCGTCCTTCGAGCCCTCGATCACCACCTCGCCGCGATCGAGCACCGTGTAGTGGTCGGCGAGATCGCGGGCGAAGTCGAAATACTGCTCGACCAGCACGATCGCCATGGTGCCCTTGCCGCGCAGATATTCGAGCGCGCGGCCGATGTCCTTGATGATCGAGGGCTGGATGCCCTCGGTCGGCTCGTCGAGGACGAGGAGGCGCGGCCGGGTGACGAGAGCGCGGCCGATCGCCAGCTGCTGCTGTTGACCGCCGGAAAGGTCGCCGCCGCGCCGCCGCATCATGTCGGCGAGGACGGGGAAGAGCTCGAAGACCTCGTCGGGGATGGTGCGCTCGCCGCGCGGCAGACAGGCGAAGCCCGACTGGAGGTTCTCCTCGACCGTCAGGAGCGGGAAGATCTCGCGGCCCTGAGGCACGAAGGCGATGCCGGCGCGGGCGCGGTCGTAAGGCGGCATGCGGCCGAGATCCTTGCCCTCCCACGTGATCGAGCCCTTGGTGATCGGCTGTTGGCCGACGATGGCGCGCATCAGCGAGGTCTTGCCGACGCCGTTGCGGCCGAGCACGCAGGTGATCGCACCGATCTCGGCTTTCGTGGAGACGCCGCGCAGAGCCTGGGCGGCGCCGTAGAAGAGATCGATCTCGTCGACTTTCAGCATGTCTCAGCGCCCCAGATAGACTTCGATGACCTTGGGATCGTTGGCGACGTGGTCGATGGTGCCCTCCGAGAGCACGCCGCCCTCGTGCAGCACTGTCACCTTGACGCCGAGCTCGCGGACGAAGGCCATGTCGTGCTCGACCACCACCACCGACTTGCCGGAGGCGTGGATCTCGCGCAGCAGCGCCGCCGTCTGCATGGTCTCGGCGTCGGTCATGCCGGCGACCGGCTCGTCGACCAGGAGGAGCTTCGGCTCCTGCGCCAACAGCATGCCGATCTCGAGCCACTGTTTCTGGCCGTGCGACAGGTTCTTGGCGAGTTCGTCGCGGCGGTCGATCAGTTTGACGGTCGTCAGGATCTCGTCGATGCGCTCCGCCTCGATCGCGCTCAGGCGATGGAACAGCGAGGCGAAGGGGCGACGATCGGCCTTCAGCGCGAGATAGATGTTGTCCTCGACGGTGTGGCTCTCGAAGACGGTCGGCTTCTGGAACTTGCGGCCGATGCCGAGTTCGGCGATCGACGCCTCGTCGAGGGTGGTCAGGTCGATCGCGCCGCGCTCGAACAGAACCTCGCCCTCGTCGGGCCGGGTCTTGCCGGTGATGCAGTCCATCATCGTGGTCTTGCCGGCGCCGTTGGGGCCGATGATGGCGCGCATCTCGCCCGGTCCGATGACGAGGCTCAGGCCCTTCAGCGCCTTGAAGCCGTCGAAGGACACCTTGACGTCGTCGAGATAGAGCAGGGAGTTGGCGGCGATCTCGAGATTCATGATCGGCGGCTCCTGGGAAGGGTGCGGGGGGTCATTCGGCCGGAACCGGAGCGGGCGTCGGATCGGACGGCGGGGTCTTCGCCTTGCGGCTCGCCCGCCAGTCGCTCCAGGTCCCGACGATGCCCTTGGGCAGGAACAGCGTCACCAGGACGAACAGGGCGCCGAGGGCGAAGAGCCACAGCTCGGGCAACACGCCGGTGAACCAGGTCTTGCCCCAGTTGACGGCGACGGCGCCGACGATCGGTCCGACCAGCGTGCCGCGTCCGCCGACGGCGACCCAGATCACCGCCTCGATCGAATTGGCCGGCGAGAATTCACCCGGGTTGATGATGCCGACCTGGGGCACGTAGAGGGCGCCGGCGATGCCGGCGAGCATCGCCGAGACCACGAAGACGAAGGTCTTGTAGGTGGCGACGCGGTAGCCGATGAAGCGGGTGCGGCTCTCGGCGTCGCGGATCGCCACCAGCACCTTGCCGAGCTTGGAATGGACGATCCCCGAGGAGATCAGGAGACCGAGCGCGATCGTCAGGCAGGACAGCGCGAAGAGCACGGCACGGGTGCCGTCGGCCTGGACGTTGAAGCCGAGGACGTCCTTGAAGTCGGTGAGGCCGTTGTTGCCGCCGAAGCCCATGTCGTTGCGGAAGAAGGCGAGCAACAGGGCGTAGGTCATCGCCTGGGTGATGATCGAGAGATAGACGCCGGTGACGCGCGAGCGGAAGGCGAGGCCGCCGAAGACCAGCGCGAGCAGACCCGGCACCAGCACCACCATCACCGCCGCGAAGGCGAAATGGTCGAAGCCCCACCAGTACCAGGGCAGTTCCTTCCAGTTCAGGAACACCATGAAATCGGGCAGGATCGGATCGCCGTAGACGCCGCGCGTGCCGATCTGGCGCATCAGATACATGCCCATGGCGTAGCCGCCGAGCGCGAAGAAGGCGCCGTGGCCGAGCGACAGGATCCCGCAATAGCCCCACACCAGATCGAGCGCGAGGGCGAGCGCGGCATAGGTCGCGTATTTGCCGAAGAGCGTCACGAGGTAGTTCGGCAGATGGAGGGGCGAGCCCTCCGGCACCACCAGATTGAGCACCGGCACGAGCACCGCGACGGCGAGGATCAGGAGGAGCGCGAGCGAGACGCGGCGATCGAGGCCCTTGAGGAAGAAGTGTGTGATCATGCTTCCACCGACCGGCCCTTGAGGGCGAAGAGGCCCCGCGGACGCTTCTGAATGAAGAGGATGATGAAGACGAGCACCAGGATCTTGCCGAGCACGGCGCCGGCGAAGGGCTCCAGGAACTTGTTGACGACACCGAGCGTCAGAGCGCCGACGAGCGTGCCCCAGAGATTGCCGACGCCGCCGAAGACCACGACCATGAAGCTGTCGATGATGTAGCTCTGGCCGAGGTTCGGGGAGACGTTGTCGATCTGGGAGAGGGCGACGCCGGCGATGCCGGCGATGCCGCAGCCGAGGCCGAAGGTCAGCGCGTCGACCCAGGGGGTGCGGATGCCCATCGCGCTCGCCATCGAGCGGTTCTGAGTGACGGCGCGCATCTGCAGGCCGGCGGCGGTCTTCTTCAGGATCAGCATCAGGCCGACGAAGACGCAGAGCGCGAAGACGATGATCCACATGCGGCCGGTCGTCAGGGTCAGATGGCCGAGATCGATCGAGCCGGACATCCAGGAGGGCGCGCCGACCTCGCGGTTGTTGGCGCCGAAGAGGGTGCGGACGAGCTGCTGGAGGATCAGCGACAGGCCCCAGGTGGCCAGCAGCGTCTCGAGCGGGCGGCCGTAGAGCCAGCGGATCACGGTGCGCTCGATGGCGACGCCGACGGCGCCGGAGACCAGGAAGGCGAGCGGCAGGGCGATCGCCAGCGACCAGTCGAAGAGGCCGGGCACATGGGTGCGGATCACTTCCTGCACCACGAAGGTGGTGTAGGCGCCGAGCATCACCAGCTCGCCATGGGCCATGTTGATGATGCCCATGACGCCGAAGGTGATGGCGAGGCCGATCGCCGCGAGCAGCAGGACCGAGCCGAGCGAGAGGCCGTAGAGGGCGTTCTGGGCCGAGTTCCACAGCGCCAGCGAGGTCTCGATCGACTTGGCGCCGGCCTGGGCGGCGTCGCGGATCGCGGCGGGCGTGTCGGCCGGCAGCGAGCGCAGCAGCGAGACCGCGTCCTGATCGCCGCGATCACGAATGATCTGGGCGGCGGCGAGGCGATCGGCCTCGGGGGCGCCGGTCTTGGCGAGGACGAGGGCGGCGCGCGCGGTCTGGAGCGCGGTGCGGGCGGCGGCGTCCTTCTCCTTGGCGAGCGCCGCCTCGAGCGCCGGCAGCGCGTCCTGATCGCGCGACTTGAAGACCGCCTCGGCGGCCTCGCGGCGTTTCGCCGGATCCGGCGACATCAGCGTCAGCGCGCCCATGGCGGCGGCGATGGCGGAGCGGACACGGTTGTTGACGCGGACCGGCGAGAGACCGGCCGGCGGGCTCGCGATCGCCGCGCCGGTCGCGGCGTCGACGACGTTCGCGCCGGTGCGGATCGCCACGGTCTTGGTCGCGGCGTCGAATTCGAGGGTCTTGTCCTGGATCGCCTGGACGATGATCGCGGCGCGCGGGTGACCGGAGGTGGCGAGATCGGCGATCGCCTCGCCGGTGTCGGCGTAGCTGTCGGCGGTCAGTTTGGTCAGGGCGCCGGAAATGTCCTGGGCGTACGCGGGAAGCGACGATCCCAGAGCCAGCGCCAGCAGGAGCAGTCCGTATCGGACGAGGCGGCGGAGGTGATGGGGCATGCGTTTTCTGTCCCGTGACCGTAGCCCATCCGTATCCCGAAAGATCGGTCGGGCTCCCGACCGCGAAGCGGTCGCCCTTCTCCCCTCGTGGGAGAAGGTGGCGCGTGAGCGCCGGATGAGGGGTACGCGCGGCGCGATCGACCGGGCAGGGAGGGGGAAGTTCGAGCCGCTGCGCGGCGTCCCCCTCATCCGCCCTTCGGGCACCTTCTCCCGCGAGGGGAGAAGGAAGAGCCGGGCTTCGCCCGGTGTCGGCGGATCGCCGGTTCGGCGATCCGGTCGACGGAGAGGCGTCGCTCCGAGGAGCGACGCCGCGGTTCCCGTTCGATCAGCCGCACTTCTTGGTGACGGTGTTGTAGTTGCCGCACTTGAGCGTGACCCAATCGGCCTCGAGGTCCTTGGAGCCGGGCAGATAGTCGGTCCAGGCGTCGCCGGGGACGAGGTCCTTGGTCTTCCACACCACGTCGAACTGGCCGTCGGCCTTGATCTCGCCGATCAGCACCGGCTTGGTGATGTGATGGTTCGGCAGGACCTTGGCGATGCCGCCGGTGAGGTTCGGGGTCTCGATGCCGGGCAGGGTGTCGATGACCTTGTCGGCGTCGACGGTGCCGGCCTTCTCGACCGCCTTGACCCAGGCGTTGAAGCCGATCACCGAGGCTTCCATCGGGTCGTTGGTCACGCGCTTCGGGTTCTTGGTGTATTCCTGCCACTTCTTGATGAAGGCCTCGTTCTCCGGGGTCTTCACGCTCTCGAAGTAGTTCCACGCGGCGAGGTGGCCGACCAGCGGCTTGGTGTCGATGCCGGCGAGCTCCTCCTCGCCGACCGAGAAGGCGACGACCGGAATGTCGGTGGCCTTGATGCCCTGGTTGCCGAGCTCCTTGTAGAAGGGCACGTTGGCGTCGCCGTTGATGGTCGAGACCACCGCCGTCTTCTTGCCGGCCGAGCCGAACTTCTTGATGTCGGAGACGATCGTCTGCCAGTCGGAGTGACCGAACGGCGTGTAGTTGATCATGATGTCCTCGGCGGCGACGCCCTTGGACTTCAGATAGGCCTCGAGGATCTTGTTGGTGGTGCGCGGATAGACGTAGTCGGTGCCGGCGAGCACCCAACGCTTCACGTCGCCGCCGTCCTTCGACATGAGGTAGTCGACGGCCGGGATCGCCTGCTGGTTCGGGGCGGCGCCGGTGTAGAACACGTTGCGCTCGGATTCCTCGCCCTCGTACTGGA
>OFIS01000282.1_pt1 | contig 40883 bp, 47 predicted proteins | sample 1775071 | NCBI WGS metagenome assembly OFIS01 (sample SAMN08195774, study PRJEB24354) | sludge metagenome | isolation source: sludge from phenol fed wastewater aerobic bioreactor C | place: India: Nagpur | collected 2016-09-17
AAGGTGGAAGTTACCGCAACCACTTCACAAAGCTATTTACTCAATCAGCAGGAACAGAATCGCCTTCATGCCAACTCCGAGATGATCCGCGACAGCCTGTTCGTACTTAGCAAAAGGTTATTCAAGCTGGCAGCCAGTGTAAACAAAGAGACCACGGAGCTGGAGAAGAGTATGAAATATGCCATTGAGGGCCTTGAAGCCCGGAGGGTTACTGATGCGCTAACCCGGCAGCAATATGTAATGACCCGCACCAATAATCTGGCACTGATGCTGAACGAAATGCTGGGTAATCTGCTTGAAATGCAAAGCCAGGCTCAAAGCCAGGGTAGTTGCCAGAAGCCGGGAGGCAAACAACCCACGCCCGGCGCCGGTCAGCAGCTCAGCGATATCATTACCCAACAGAAACAACTGGGCGATGCTATGCAGCAAATGCAGCAGTCGAAGCAGGGGAAATCGGGCAATAAGGATGGGAAAAATAGTTCGCAACAAGGAAGCCCTACACAAGACGAGTATGGCAATGCAGAACAACTGGCCAGAATGGCACAGCAGCAGGCAGCACTAAGGCGTCAGATACAGGCATTGCAAAGCCTGCTGAACAGTAAGGGCATGGGCGGCGCCAAAGAGTTGAAAGAGGTACAGGACAAAATGGACCGTACAGAAACCGACCTCGTGAATAAGCGACTCGGCAGCGAGTTGCTCCTCAGGCAAAAGGAGATTCTGACCCGGCTGTTGGAAACGGAAAAAGCTGTGCGGGAACAAGAGCAGGACGACAAGCGATCGTCACGAAACCCCCAGGACGTGCCCCGACCGGTGCCTGCAGAACTCCAGCGGTTTATAAAAGACCGCCAGTCTTTGCTTGACTTCTACAAAACAGTTCCGCCGCAGCTTAAACCCTACTATCGCTCAATGGTTGAACAATATTTCCAACAGATTGGAACCTCGAAATTCCAATAAATCCTTCTAATCCTAAACTAAGTACCAACACAGCTTTAACTAAACGGGCACAAACTTTTTAGCGCTGCCATGGGTCTGATTTAAGGAAAGACGCACTCAATTTCCGCACTTCTGCTATTTGAGGTACCGGGAATTATGGTTATCTTTCATATCAAATCGTTCCTAACTCAATAAAACTGTTTGCCTATGTTATTTACAAGAACGTACCGGTATTCTTCCACTATGCCGGCGGAAGCCATCAAAAGCCGGCTCATCGGCAAGCATGTTAAGGTGCACAACATGGACTTTGAAGTTTATGAAAAAGACCGTGTGCTTCGTGTCATACCACATGCTGAGCAAGAGCAATCTATACGTACACTGCCGATCACGCATGTAGAATTTAAAGGAAAGGGCAGCCAGACCCAGGTGGTCGTAAGCTCCAAAATGCGAAAAATAGATTCAGGCGGGCCAATGCTCATCGTTATTTTCTGCTCCTTTATGCTTATTGCAGCCATCCTTTCTCTGATCTTCGGCAAGTCAGAATTTCTTTCTATCACCTACACCCTTGTGGGCATCAGTATCGCCATTTTTCTGGTGTTCTGGTACCGGATGGAACAGGGCTATTTTGACTATGTTCGGAAAATAAGAGATTACATCAAACAACAAAGCGTAGCCTGAAGGTTACGCTTTGTTGTTTTAACGGATATAAGCCTGAAATGAGTCAACAGGGGTAGTGCCCGTAAATATTTTTACAAGCCTCCTTTGCTCGTCATAAATATTGATCTGTGGCAACGACTGGTACAAAAAAGTCTGGTTGATGAAATCACTACTATCTACACCTATTTGCAGTGAAGGATATTCGTCCGCTTTTACATTGGTTACAAAGTAGGGGATGTAAGACAACATCCGGTCTGCGGCCATCAGCAATAAGGTCGTCTCTTTAAATGACTTCAGATTTGCCTCCAGCATCCTGGCCTCGTCTTCGCAATGCTCACAGGTGGGATTAAAAAGCATGATGATGACCGGAGCTTTCTTATTCAGGTCTTTGTTGGTGAGTAGTACGCCATCTCTGCGGAAATAGCGCAAAGCAGGCATGGGTGAGCCTGGTGCTTTATAATTCGCCGCAGCAGATTTCATATCCGCTTTTTTATTTTTTTGCGGTTGGGCAAAAGAAAGCGAGCTGATCAGGCAAAGGCTGGCAACAATTAATAATTTGCGGTACATAAGCAGCTAAATTAGCAGTTTCAAGCCTAAAAGATCGCCACTATTATGCCAAAAAATGAGCACATTCCTCTTGCAGAACGCATGCGGCCACATACGCTGCAAGACTTTATCGGGCAGGAACACCTGGTAGCACCCGGCAAAGTGCTTGAGCAAATGATTCGAAACAAGACGGCACATTCTATCATCTTCTGGGGACCACCCGGTGTCGGCAAGACCACGCTGGCTCAAATTATAGCCCGAGGTCTCGACATTCCTTTCTTTACTTTGAGTGCAATAGACAGCGGGGTGAAAGATGTAAGGGCGGTAATAGAACAGGCGAAACGTGCCGGCCATGCCCTGTTATTTATCGACGAAATACACCGGTTCAATAAAGCACAACAGGACAGCCTGCTCGGAGCGGTGGAAAAAGGCATTGTTACCCTTATCGGAGCCACTACAGAAAATCCTTCTTTCGAAGTGATCGGCGCCCTGCTGAGCCGTTGCCAGGTATATGTTCTTCGCCCTTTATCAGAGGATGATCTGGTTCATCTGGTAGAGAACGCGCTGAAAAAAGATGAACAGCTAAAGGATAAATCGGTTACTATAAAAGAATGGGGAGCTCTGCTGCAACTTAGTGGTGGTGACGCGCGGCGGCTACTCAATCTGCTGGAACTCGTAGTTTCTTCGCTGAACGATAAAAGCGGCGAAATCACGAATGCGCAGGTGCAGGAAGTCGTGCAAAGCAAAATGGCGCTCTACGACAAAACGGGCGAACAACATTATGATATCATCTCAGCCTTTATCAAATCCTTGAGAGGTAGCGATCCCAATGCCGCCGTTTATTATCTGGCCAGAATGATCGAAGGCGGTGAAGATCCTTTGTTCATTGCAAGAAGAATGCTGATACTGGCCAGCGAAGATATTGGCAATGCAAACCCCAACGCATTGCTGCTGGCTACTACTACTTTTCAGGCCGTAGAAAGGGTAGGCTGGCCGGAAAGCAGAATTATACTCGCGCAATGTGTTACCTACCTGGCGGCTTCGCCCAAAAGCAATGCATCTTATCTGGCCATCAACAAAGCACAGGAGCTGGTAAAAAACACAGGCGATCTGCCCATACCCCTGCACATTCGCAACGCGCCCACCCGCCTCATGAAACATCTGGACTACGGCAAAGGCTATCAATATGCTCACGATTACGAGGGGAATTTTGTGGCACAGGAGTTTATGCCGGATGCTATCAGCGGTACCACATTGTATGAACCGGGTCAAAATGCCGGCGAAGAACGCCTTCGAAACTATCTCCGCACCTGCTGGAAGGAGAAGTACGGATATTAATGCAGCAGGCTTTCTGTCCCTGCCGGTCACCCTCGCAGCTATGGCCAGCACTTTGACATTTATTTAATGATGACCTTTTTCCAAGCCTTCGATCTAAAGGAAAAAGCCCGGGCGAATTGGGGCGCATAGGATAAATAAATTATCTTGTAGATAGGATATATGTTCTATGTCGCTGCCATCGCCTACCATACATGATCTTCAGGAGCACATTGTTGAGCAGATAAAGCGCAACGATGAGGAAACTCTGCGGCAATTGTACCTCAGTAATTATCCGGCTGTGGAGCGTTATGTTCTACAAAATAGTGGTACCGAAGCTGATGTAAAGGATGTGTTTCAGGAAGCGTTTATAGCCGTGTGGCGCAATGTTCAGTCTGGCCGTTTCAGCGTAAGTACATCTGGTTCTATTCATAGCTACTTGCTGCGTGTGGCAAAAAATAAATGGCTGGATGTGCTGCGACAAAAAAAGCGGCAGAGCTTGTCGGTACACGATGGTATAGAAACACTATCTGCCGGCAATGAAGCACAGGATGCGGAAACCGAAGCGAGATTGCAAAGCGTGAAGGAAAGCCTGAAATATTTGAATGAGCAGTGCAGAGAACTGTTGTTTCTTTTTTACTACCGGAAGGAAAGCCTGCGAAACATTGCAGACGTTTTTTCCTGGAGCGAGAACACGGCAAAGAATAATAAATACCGCTGTTTGCAAAAACTGAGAAGCCTGGTATTAAATCATAAATAGGTAAAAGTGACAAACGGAAATAGCCATATTGATCCGCAGATAGAAGAAATAGAACGCTACCTCACCGGAGCACTTTCGGAAAACGAATCGGTGGCCTTCGAAAAAAAGTTGGAGGAGGATCATGTATTGAAAGACAAGGTGGAAGACCTGAGGCTCGTGCTGCTGGGAATTGCAGAGGCAGGATTGCAACAGCAGATGGAGACTTTCCATCGTCAGCGGCATCATACGGTGCAGGAAAAAAAGATGGTGCGTGCCATCGGTACACGGTGGATGCTTGCCGCTTCTCTTGCCTTACTGCTCGCCCTTACGACTTGGTGGTATTTCCGGTATGCAGATGTCAATAACCGGCGATACGCTGCCTGGTATAGGCCCGATCCTGGCCTTATGACCGTTATGAGCGGCGAGAGCAATCACTATCTCTTCGACAAAGCCATGGTGGCTTACAAAAATGCCGATTACAAAAGCGCATTGAAGCAATGGGACGACTTGCTGAAAACGCAGCCCGATAACGATACGCTTCTGTACTTTACCGCCTCCGCTATGCAGGCACTCAGTGATTATACCCATGCTGCACCGCGCTATAATAGTGTGCTTGTATCGGACAGCAGTATTTTTAAAGGCGATGCTGCATGGTACCTCGGGCTGATCTTCATGCGCCGCGATGATATGTCCAAAGCCCGTTTCTACTTTGCCCTGAGCAACCGGCCGGAAGCCAGGCGCTTACTGCAAGAACTGGGAGCACCATGAAGCGAATGCGCCACATAGCCATCCTTTTATTTGCTGCACTCTGCATTTTTTCCTGGAGCCGGTTGGCAGGCAAAGGAAGAATAAACGGAACGGCCACCATTCGAAGTGCTATGAAGGGCGGTAATACCGCAATGGCCGGCCAGATGGTAGATCAGGATTTGGATCTGCTGCTGGCGCAAAAAGCTTATGATTCTCTCCTGGGTTACGTAATGCTGAAAGGCCAACTGACACAACGTCTGCACGGTAAAGCTGCTGCGAAGAAAGCGCTGGAGGCCTTCGCAAGGAGGCTAAAGCAAAGCCAGGTTCCCGATACTACAATGATTCTTTGCTACCGGCGCATGGCGGACTTCCACGAAGAAGAAGGTGATTATAACAATTGTTACGAGATCTATCTGCAGGCATTACACCTGGCTACTGCGCTGAACGACTCAGCAGAAATAGCAAGTTGTGAGTATAATCTTGGTGTCTATGCCAATCATCTTGGCAATGTTGCACTCTCGGGCAGGCATCATCATACCGCGATGAACCTACGCGAAAGGATTTCGGCCACACGACCGGAGGACCTTTATTTTTCCTGCAATGCTATGGGAGCCCTCATGTGGTATGCTTCCCAATACGATAGCGCCAATTACTATTACAATCGGGCTTTGGATGCATTGAAGAAAATGCCTGACAATGATCTGAACACAGCCTATCGGCCTGCCATCATTCTCAATAACATAGCAGCTTTATACAGTGCCGAAGGGAAAACTACCGAAGCCATCAATGCAATGAACGAGTCTATTGCCCGCTATCGGCAGTTCCTTTCGGCTGCGACCCAACATCCCAAAGCATCAAGCGCCCGCGAGGGTATCTACGAAGCCGTGGAAAACCTGGCCGGCATTTACAAGGAAGTGGGCGACTATAAAAAAGCGGGCGAACTGCTACGGTATGCTTTGCAGCAAAAAAAGGCGCATTTGCCCAAAGACCATCCGGCCATTTTCTTTTCTGAAATATTGCTGGGAGATCACTTCAATTCGATAAGTAAATACGATTCTGCCCGTAGCTATCTCCTCAGCGGGCTGCAAAAGCTGGAGGCTGCTCAAGGCGACTTTCTATACTGGGCTGCCGATGGATACTTTAACCTTGCCTTAGTATATGAGAATTTGCAGGACTCGTCTCGTGCGCGTCGGGCCTGGCTCAAGGCTGAACAGTATTTTGATGCTTCGTATCAGGGCAGTTATGACAATGTTTATCTCGATTTCCTACGTCAGGACGCTTTGTTCAAAGCACGGCATGGCGACTATGCCAAAGCCCAAAGTATGTCTTACGCCTTGCTGGACTACCTGAAAAAGTCAGGGGTGGAAGAGAGCCTTCAGCAGTTTTATCAACTGATCAACCTGTCGGAAATAAGCTATGTGGCAGGCCAATATGAGACAGCAGAAGCCCAAAGCGCCGAGGCCATTGCACTGATAGAAAAGATGGTGCATGAAGCCGCCACTCTGTTGGACTCAGTAAAGATGGAGGTGCTGAAACCCAGGGCCTTGCTGATGGGAGCAAAAAGTGCCTATGCGCTCAAAAAAAATCATGATGCTGCATTTTTAGAATCCCTTTCCCGGAAGCTAAATCTGGCCCTCTCTATTGTAGAGCAAAGAAAAATGCTCTTAGACGATCCTTCAGATCTGAATATCCTGCTTTCGGAGCATAAGGAGCTAATTGATTTTGCCGCTCAGCTAGCCCTGGAGCACTACCGGCAATCGCTCAGCTCAGCCTCGCTTGAGCGATTTTTGAACCTAAAAGAATCGGAGGTTTTTAGCAGACTGAGGAGTCGTCTGGAACAACAGCAGGCCATTCAGTTTTCCGGAGTGCCACCTTCGGTTGTCGCTCAGGAGTTTTTCTTGAAAGCAGAAATGAAAAAGGCTTTGGAAGCAAAAGTTTCTGAGCCGGATTTTCTTAAGCGATATCAGAATGTACAAGCCCTTTGGTTAAGTTACCTCGACATTCTGAAGGCAAATTATCCCAGGTATTATCAGCTTCGCTTCGCGACCTTGTTTCAACCTGTTGCTGGCATGTACCGTCGTCTGCCGGAAAATACCACCTTGGTGCGCTACTATTTTGTAGATACCGGACTGGTTGCCTTTGTTGCTCACCACGACACCGGTCGTCTGGTGCGCCTTTCCGTGCCTACTTTACAAAAGGATATCCAACATTTTTTAGATCAGGATCTTTCTGAAGCGGCAACAACCGCAATGTTGCACCGGTTATATCTTCAGTTGTGGCAGCCACTGAAGCCTTTTGTTACAACGCAGCAAGTCACCGTGATCCCGGACGGTACCTTGTACCACATCAATTTAGAAATGCTGCCGGCAAGACCGGTGCGCGACTTCGCCGGACTTGCTAAAGCCTGTTTGTTGCAGCATCATACGTTCTCGTACTGCTATTCATTGCTGGCACTTGGTCAGCACCATCCTTCCGAAAATTTCGCCCGCAACTATATTGCTTTTGCACCTGGCTTTTCCGACGATTTGAAGTCGGTTTATGTACAGGCCATCAAGGACAGTATGAATATTGACGAAGGCTACCTGCATCTGCTTCCGCAACCGGGCACGCGAAGCCTTACAGAGAAACTGGGCGCCTTGCTTGATGGCGATGTTTATAGCGACGAACACTCCACCCGTGCGGCTTTTTTGAAGCATGCTGGAAGTCATAAGCTGCTGCACATTGCTACGCATGCCCTTTTCGACGACATTCGGCCTGAACAATCCGGACTTGTATTTTCAAAAGAAGCAGGGGCAGAAACAGATAATCGGGTGATGACACGCGATATTTTCAATTGTAACCTGAATTCGGATGTAACCTTGCTTACCGCTTGTGAATCCGGGCGGCCAGGCTATCAGGATGGTGAGGGTTTGATTTCTTTGTCGCATGCGTTTAGCTATGCCGGCAGTCAAAATATTGTTACTGCTCTGTGGAAGGTAGATGAACAGGCGAGTGCAGCGATAGTTGAGAATTTCGTAGAGCTGCTGCGCATGGGTCTGCCCACGGATGCTGCTCTGCGCGAGGCAAAACTTCGCTACCTCCGGAATGCGCGAGGCAGATTGGTTAACCCCGGTTATTGGGCCGGACTGGTACTGATTGGCCGTCCACAAACTGTTCATTTCGAACCGACGCACAGAGAAAGATGGCTATGGCTTGCCGGTGGCCTCCTGATACTCCTCACGGTTATTATTTTCATTGGCAGAAAGAAGTCTGCATAACGCCGATATTATCTGAAACCAGAAAAATCATTTTCACATTTCCTGATACAGTAGCAGCTGTTTTTGATGACCTTTTTACGGACCTGCGATATAAAGCGAACGTCCTAAAATACATTTCATGAAAAATGCAGTTTACCTTTTCGTACTTGGATTTTGCCTGTTCGGTCTCGATTCCTGCAAGAAAGACCGTGGAGAAGACAACAATCCCGACCCTGGGCCGGATATGGAGACCATAAAGGTGCAGGTGATATTACCCACCGGGAGCTCTATCGACCTTTCAAAGACCCGGATGTTTACGTTGGGAAGTACAACTGCAGTAGGCAGCGATGGCAAGGCTGATATTCCGCTGATCGGAAATTCAGGCCAGTTGGTTTTTCTTTTCGATGAGGCCGACAATCTGATGATGGAGAGCTACATTACTCCTTCCAGCAAAGAAATATCAGTAAAAACTACGGCGCAGGCTTTGCTCTTTCAGGGGTTGCAGCAGATGTATCTGCCGGATTCTGCAAAAAACGTTTTTCTTCAAAAATCGGCTGCCGCTGCAAAGCTGGGCGATTACTATGCTAAAATGGAACAAACCTTCAAGGCCGATCCGTTAATGCTCGAGAAACGATTGTTTGCACCGGCGTTGCGCGAGGCCCTGACGCTGGTCAACCAGAAAAATGTAATTGACATCCATGGGAAGCAGATACGCATTGTAGATGATGAAGAACGAAGTAAGATAAAAATGGAAAGTGTTGATGTCGAAAATATCAATATTCTGAATTCTGCTTATCGCAGAGCTCATGCCTTTGTTTACAAAACTGCCTATCGCGATCGCAATAATCTGGAGACGGTACTCAACTCCACCGTAAACTTCGACGACAAATCTGATAAGGACGTGAAAGTGGAAAAGATTCGCTTTCTGTCCAATTTTTACGATCAGGTAGGTGTGGCACAGGGCTTTAAAACCGCGGTTACCGGGCCTGTATATCTGCCGGTGGCGGCCAATGAACGCGAAGCCACATACAAGGTGCGTGTACTTGGACCCGGTGCGCCCGTATCGGCAAGCCTGACCAACGATGAGAAAGCGAAACTCGAGGAGCTTTATTATCAGTATCTCGCTTACGATATCGTAGCACCGTTGATGCTGGAAGCGCTTGGCTACCGCTCTTTGATATCCGGTATTGATGAGCAGGCGTTGCAGGGATTTTATGAAAAGGTGCAGGCTATTGCCAAAACAGATCCTGGTGTGATGGATGCACTGAGAAGGGGGGCAGTCTATCAAACAGTACAGCGCTTTAATGATGCTGTAGTGGCCGGAAATTTTGGCAATGGGATAATTGAAAACGCTTTGATCGAAGGGATGAAGCAGGGGTACAAAGGCGGTAATATTTCTTTCCCTTCTGCCCAGACTATTGCCGATTATCAAAAAAAGATAGACAAAGGGCTCGAATTGCTAAAGTTTGCTACAGGCGTAGTTTCCGGACCCTTTATTCTTGCACCCCATGACTACTTCAACGAGATGGAAGAATTTGAAGTGAAATCTCAGGACAATAACGTGAAGCTTTCACCCAAAGAATCTTCCATGTCCACGTTTACCAATCAGACACTTACCGCTAATGCCAATGTAGAAGTGAGCGCCGGTCAGACGCTTGTGTACCGCTGGTCCACTACGGGTCAGTTTGGTGTGCTGAAAAATGGTAGCCAGCAAGGTCTTTCCATCGAGAGCAGCAGCAAAACGATTACCTATTATGCCAATGTTGCCTCCAGCGCACTGGATGAGGACAATATTGACAAGGTTTTCGTGACGGTAGTTATCAAACAAAATGGTACGGAGATAGAAGTAGGCGGAGACACGGCAAGCATTAATGTGAAAAAGAACAAGCTGGCGATGAAGCCCGCAAACGCGGAACTCGATATTGCCCACGGAAGCTCGCGAAGCGTTAAGCTTTATTTATTAAAAGCCGACGGTACCAACGAGATTACTCCAAATCCTGTACTTGATTACAAAGTGGTATGGACAACTGCTGGCAGCTTTGGGCAACTTACAGGCAATGCCACAAGCTATACGGCTTACGACAATAACAGCACCACCTACACCGTGTTCGACGACGATAATATACCTGACGGTTCTGTGGAAACCATCTCGGCAAAAGTGTATATCAAAACAAAAAGCGGGTCGAGCTGGTCCTTTATGGAGCAGGTAAGCGGCAAGGTTACCATCAGCAATGATGAGAAAAAGATCATCCTCTATGCATCTTCTCAATCGGTGCACAAAGATGCAGGCAATTGGTGCTACGTGGGCTGCATTGTAAGCGTGCCCGCAGTGCCGAATGCAAAATCCTATGTGGTAGTTGATGCCAGCGACAATTCCAGCGTCGCTTCGTGGAATGTTACCGGCACAGAGAAAAAGGTATATGGATACACGGCAGGGTACGGGGATGCTGACGTGAGCTCGGGCTACGCTGCAGGCATCTACGGCACCTGGAGCTGGGGCGGTCCACTCGATCCCAACGCACCACAGACAACCCATTATTCTCCGCCAAACTGTGGCGGTACCTACAAGATCACAGTAACGCTAACGCAGTAGAAATTCAGAAAAAATCAATAGTCATTCACCAACAAAAGGGACAAAATGAGAAAGATATTTGCAGCATTATTTTGCATAGCCGGCTGCGGTGTGGTGGCGCAGGGGCAATACCTTCAATGGGCCTACGCCATGGGGCTCAGCAATCAGGCTAGTAAGGGCCGCGCCGTTACTACCGATGCCACCGGAAACGTAATCGTAGCGGGATATTTTAAAGGTACTTTCGATTTCGACCCAGGCTCGGACTCTGACAAAGTTTCGTCCACAGGCTACGGAAATGCATACCTGATGACCCTGGACCACAACGGTAACTACCTCGGCAAAAAAGTATTTGGCACTTCGCCCAATTCTAACGTGACGGCAGGGGTACTGCATTTCGACGGTGCAGGAAATTTATTCATCGCAGGATATTACACGGGCGGCAATGTAGATTTTGACCCGGATACTTCGGTGGTAAAGATGTCTGCCATAGGTAACGGTAACAATGCTTTTCTAATGAAGCTGAACACAGCCGGAAAACTTTCCTGGGTGAAAGGCTGGAATTATAACAAAGATGCCGGCGGCGCTAACGGAACCCTTGAAGAAGGTCCTAGTATGGTGTTAGACGGACAAGGGAATATTTACTGCGCAGGTCAGTTTTTAGGTGAGGTAGATTTCGACCCGGACACTTCCGTGTATAAAATGCGATGTACGCAAAGTGATGGCTACATTATGAAACTTGACGGCAATGGTGATCTTCTCTGGGCGAAACAAATAGCGGCGGACACCACACAGAGTAAGTATGTCAATCTAAAGTCGCTGTCGGTGGATGCAGCAGGCAATGTATTTGTCTGCGGAAATTTTAAAGGAACCGCAGATTTCAATCCGGACACCACGATTGTCTATCCGTTATCTGCAGTTTCCCAGCAGGGTTTTCTCCTGAAGCTTGATGCAGCGGGTAGTTTTCAGTGGGCCAGGAAAATAGGAAAAGACAATGCAGATCCCATTCTCAATTATAATTCCGTAAATGCGGTGGTAGCAGATGCTTCGGGCAATACTTTCATCACCGGCAGTTTTATGGAAGATGTAAATCTGGGTAGCACCCAGTTAAGTTCGCAGGGGCTTTCTGATATTTTTATCGCGCGGCTTGATGCTTCAGGAAATTATGTATGGGCGCAATCGGCAGGTACTTTTTACGATGGCGAGCAGGGGTACCGTATGACCATGGATGCTTCGGGCGATTTGTTCGTAACCGGCAATTTCCACAGCACGATCAATTTTTCGGGAACTCAGTTAGTCACCAACGGCGGTTCGGATATTTTTGTGTTGAAGATGTCTCCATCGGGCAATATCCACTGGGCAGCGGGTTTTGGTGGCCCCGACGAATATGAGCGGATACAGGATATACATGTTCATGGCAATGAAATTTACAGCGTAGGCCGAATGGTGGGGCCGGTAAACTTCGACCCTAATGGTTATTACTACCAGTCTTCCGCCTCTACCAACCCCTACTACGCTAATTTCTTTGTTCAAAAACTGGGACAATCTGTGACCGGAATAAAGGATGTTGATGAACTCGGGGCGCGCATCTTTCCTAATCCCGCAACGGATAGAGTAAGGGTTGATCTGAGCAAAGCGGGTACATCAAAAGTGGACGTGTGTCTCTGGGACATGCTGGGGCGCCAGGTGATGGAAACAGAACTCACTGCTTCGTCGCCCGTATTGAAGGTTGAAAATTTACCACGGGGACATTATATCATGAAACTGCAAAGCGATAAACGAATGTCTTCAATTCCGTTATCGCTTCAATAAGGAGAAGTTGGCGTTTCAATTTGATTTGTACAGGCAAGGGGCCGGGTCATTCCGGCCTTTTGATTTAAGCTCTGATGAAGGACTATTGTTCGTTCACCGAATTACCGGCCAAGCAAATAGCTTAGCCCGACACCTAGTCCGGAATTTCGGATCGCCTTTCCGTCGAGTTGGATGTAGCCTGAAACGCCTTGCCGGTATTGCAACTCCATAGACAGCCGGCTGCCGGCTTTGTAGCTTACACCACCGGAGATGCCAAAGTCCCACTCATTGATGCTTTTCGTGGAGCTGATGATGTCATTATCAAGCGCAGCGGCGTCAATGCTGTTCTCGTTTTTGAGTTGAAGTTGTTGGTCGAGATTTCGATAAACCGCCACGCCACAGGAAACAGCAAAATGTCGCGTAAGCCAATATCCGATACGTGGTGTAAAACCTACGGAGATGATATTCTGCTGGTAGTTGGCATCGATTGTTTTTTGATCCGCGCTCGTACTGCTCAGGCTTCCCGTCCTGACTGTAGAGAAGATATTTTCCTGAGTGTAACGAACGTCTGTAGAGGCAACCACAAGGGCCGCCTGCGTGAAGACCCTGCGTGAAAGATTTTTGTAGGCAACAACTCCCAGTTGATATTGCGCTCTTCCTACCGACGAACTACTCATTTGTGCCGCCACGCCCAGCTTTAGGTTTTTTTCCGTGCCCGGAGGTCGTATGGTTTCTATCTCCTGTGGGTCCGGGTACAAGGCTGCTGGGTCGGAATATTTTGCAGGCATTTTTCTTCCTCCTTTTTCCTGGGTGTTCGGTTCTTCGCCGGGCGGATTTGCCACAAAGGTCTCTTCACTGTTTTCAATCCATTCTTTTGATTTTGCAGCTATAGTTGGTTTCGCTTTTTTTCTGTTCGGTTTTTCAACTGCAGCCAATAGAACAGGCTTATTTTCTTCTTGCGTTCTGTTAGGTTGAGGTGGGTATCGATGATCTGCGGCTTGTTTCCGGGAAGTGGAGGGAGCCATGCTATTATTGGTAGGCTGGTATAGCCATGTCGTGGCTACAGCGATCAGCAAAGCCAGGGAAGCGGCAATTTTGTTCCAGGCCGGAGCGATCAGTACCTGCAGTTTTGTTTCTCGCTTCGGAGTCGTTTCCTGCAGTGCAGAATGAAGTTTTTCCCAGCCAGCTTCAGTCGGTAGGCAGGGAGTCTCACGGATCTTTTCCTTCATCCACCGTTCCAGATCATTTGCTTTCATGCTTCAGTGTTTTTCGTCCGGTTAGCAATACAATTTCTTTTAGCTTTTTTCTCGCCTGAAAAAGAAGCAGGTAAGAATAGTTTTCTGTGATGCCGATCAGGTCTGCAATTTCCTTATGGCTGTATTCTTCGAAAACGGCAAGGTTGAAGACTATCTTTTGCTTTTCCGGCAGATGATTCAGGAGCATAAGCACGTCCTGAGCATCGGCCCGCTGCAAGTGGGTATCTGCTGCCAGGTGCGGAAGGTTCGTCATGTCGTCGTATCCATAAGAGGTATTCATTTCCACCTCGTGTTTTTTCGTCAGCCGGTTGCGAAGCTGATCAATGGACAGCCTTACCATAATTCTTTTCATCCATCCTTCGAAGGAACCACGGTGTTGATACCCCGGCAATGCAGTAAAGATTTTCAGGAAGCCATCATGTACCCACTGTTCCGCATCCTCTTGCGAAGGCGCATACCTTATGCAAATGCGCATCAACAACGGGTAGTACTGGTAATAAAACGACTTTTGCATCAGGGCGTCACCCCTGATGCATCCGCCGATCAGTATGTCCAGTTCTTTATTTATAGTGTGGGCCGGTTAATTTTTAATAATCCGGGATGTTCGGTATTCCTCTACAGGTTGTCCCTCTTCAAGGTACCGTCACCACGATACTCGTCGAATCAAATCCTAAATGATTTACACTGTCCGGGGGTGTCTGTGTACCAAATACATAGTTGCCCGCATCCGTAGGTGTAAAATAAACGATAGCATAACCTTCCTTTTTTATGTCGCAGTCGCAGCCCGCCGATTTCTGCGCATCGGCATAAACAATCTCAGCTCCGAGTTGAACATAGTTGCCTTTCGATGCCAGAATTTTTCCCTCAATGCGGTACACACACATGTTTTCACCCAGGGGTACCAGCAACAGCAGTGGCGCTTCCTTACCAGCTTTCAGCGTGTCTGGTCCTTTTATTTCCGTCACCCTACCTGCGGTTCTCTTTTCTTCAGCGCCGCATGTGGTTTTCTTATTGCAGGCAGGCAACAGAAAGGAAAGTAGCACCGTCATCGTCATGACCAACAAGTAAGCTCCCGAAATCGTGTTGCTGTGGATACGCATGCTGTACTATTCTGACATGATTAAGGGACGAACGCAAACAAGGTTGACCGTGCCTTCATTTTCGTGATACATAGCGCATACAGTCTCGGGCAGTGTCTGGCAGTTGTTGGTTTTATTGAACCCCACATTAAGCCAGGTGCCGGATCCATATGCGTTGAGCATATTTTTGTTGCACACCAGATAATCTTTTTGCTGATACCTCAGGTAGGTGCCTGTGCAGTCTTTGATCACTTCGGCGCCACCCATGTAGGTAGCCGCACAATGACATCCCGATTCGTGTTTTTTGCAGCTTGTCACACCTATTAATCCCATTAAGACTGTGACTGCGAGGATTCTGATCTTCATAGTTTTCTTGTTATTGTTTTATAAACAAAGTTTTTGCTGAAATCTGATTTGCATCCACCAATTCTAAAAGATAACTGCCGGAGGGTAAAGCGCTGATATCTGTGCCTGCTTCGTACTTTTTTTGCAGTACAATCCTTCCGGAAAGGTCGTAAATACTGAGGCGCGTAAAGGCGATTTTTGTTCGTATCTGCAACCTGCCGGACACGGGGTTGGGCGCTATCGAAAAGTCGATTCCTGGCGAGTACACTTCGGGCAAGCCCGTTGCATTGCCGCTCAGTCCCAGATTGTCGAACCGCACATCCAGCCAGTTAACAATGGTATGGTATCGAAAGGCGATGTAACAGTTGCCCGATTTTGGCGGAATATTGATGTTACTGGCCTTTTTCCAGGCACCGTCGGCTACATAGTCGGTTCCGCGGAAGTCGCGAAGGGTGGTGATGCTTGTAGCCAGTGCAGGATCCGGACTTCCCTGCAGAAGATAAAGCGCAACGGTATCGCCTGCCTGTGGTACGCCGAAGCCGGTAAAACGATAGCGAAAAGAGTCGATCTTTCCTCCCGAACTGAAACTGAACGCCGGCGACACATACCAATCGTCCGTCACCGACGTGCCACCTACGGGATAGTCGTGATAAAGATTTTTACCGGAGAAGGATACCGTGTTGTCCAGCAGCCATTTAAAGTTGGGGTCCGTTGCACCTTTGCGGAAGGTCTGCCAGGACGAACTCATTTCGAAACCCATAGTATAAGGGAGCGGTGTGGTTTGGGCCTGTCCGTTGTGCGTGGCCGCCAGTACGATCAGGCATGCGGATAATAAGTGCTTCATAAGCGAATAGAAATTTTTGTTGTTTAGTGAATTCGGGCGCCCTTCAAAAAACATAGACGGTTTCCTTTTTCAGATTCTTAAGGAAACCGGGTATTTTTTTAAAAGATTTTTCAAGCCAGCTTCTTTGATGTATGGTATTACATTTTTGTCGGGCGATAGCCATGTACCCCTATTGTCGTCCGTCACACGTATAATCTGGCATGTTTTTACTGTCCGAAAGCAGATGATGTCCACGTCCATTCAGGCAGCGCTTTGGGGATTGCTGGCCGGCTCGGCACTGGTGGGCGGCGCTGTCTGCGGGTATTTTCTTAATCTCTCGCAACGGATTATAGCCGCTGTCATGGCGTTTGGCAGCGGTGTGCTGATTTCTGCACTTTCCCTCGAGCTTATGGATGAAGCTTTTCAGCGGGGCGGTTTTACTGCAACGGCCGTCGGCTTTGTCTCCGGAGCCGCGGTGTACACCTTTGCCAATATGCTGCTGGCTGCGCGGGGCGCGAGGCACAGAAAACGCTCGGGTTGCCAGCAGGCAAAGGAAAGTAACGGTAGCGAAGGCAAGGGTATGGCCATTGCTTTGGGTTCTCTGATGGATGGCATTCCCGAGTCTATCATCATTGGTGTCAGCATGATAGAAGGGGGCACTGTTAGTCTGGTAGCAGTTGCAGCTATTTTTTTATCCAACGTTCCTGAAGGCTTGTCGAGTGCCAGCGGTATGAAAAAGGCGGGTAAGTCTATCCGCTATATTTTGCTGTTGTGGACAGCCATCGCTATTGTGTGTGCCTTGGCCGCCTGGACGGGTTATACCGTGTTCAGTCAGTTTAATGCCAATGTAATAGCCGCAACAATGGCCGTGGCTGCCGGAGCTATTTTGGCTATGCTTGCTGACACGATGATGCCCGAAGCCTTCGAGTATGCACACAATTTTGCGGGCCTCATCACCGTGCTTGGGTTCCTTTGTGCTTTTCTATTATCGAAATACCCATAGCTTTTGAGAGCGTTTTTAATCTATTACCGGCTTTCCGGCAGCCACATCCTATCTTAGCCTGTAGTCCCTGACGGTACGGAGCCTCCGGACGTTCAGCAGAAGACAATTATGACTATCGATGCTTTGTACTGATTTTTCTCCTTTTCCTGTACTGGAGACCCGTCGCCTGAGATTGCGCAAGCCGGAGCCTGGCGATATAGACGAGAATTTTCGTTATCGTTCGGATGCAGCATTTATGAAGTATATCCCACATCGCTTTGCTACCTGCAGACAAGATGTAGAGCAGACTTTCGATCTGATGCTGGAACGTATAGAACGTAATGAGAGTATTAATTGGTCGATTACGAGAAAGGAGGACGGCAGATTTCTTGGCCTTATCGGTTTTGTAAGGATCATGGTCGATCAGCACCGGGCCGAGGTGGGCTACCTTTTGCATACTCCCTGGCAGGGACAGGGATTTCTCCACGAGGCGCTGAGGGAGGTGGTAAACTATGCGTTTGGGGTGATAGGCCTGCACAGCATCGAGGCTGTCGTCAACTGCCAGAATATTCCTTCTCAGCGCGTTCTTGAAAAAATGGGTTTCAGCCGCGACGCATTTTTCCGGGACTATTTGCACCATCAGGGCGCGTACGTCGATGCTTATGTTTATTCCTTGCTGGTTGATGCGATCAAACTTCCCTCTTCAGTTTCAACACTATGAACCTGGAAGCATCACCTCGGTAATCACGAAATGGCAGTCGTCTTCCGCTTTCAAGGTAAGGGCTTCTGTCTTCGGCAGGTTGAGTAAATCCCGCGGGCCAATGCTTGTATTGTCCTGAAGGGCTGCTCTTCCTTCAATAAGGTAAATGAGGCAATAATCATAGGGGGAATGGATACGATGGGTGACCCCGGCCGGGAGTTGTATGGCGTGGATGCTTCCCTGAGTGCCTTCCCTGAGCATCAGGTTAAAATCTGTTGCCTTGCCCTGGCATCTTGTCTTCCATGTTCCCGAAAAACTATCCTGATCATAAGGGCCAAGCGCTTTTTCATAATGTCCCTCGTGCGTAAGCAGTAAATGTCCGGTCAATACCATCAATTGCCGGCTAATGCCCTCAAAATAGGTGAAATCACATGCTTCTGCCTCTACCGTTGCCGTGCTGATCCGAAACAAGAAATTTCGCTCCTGAAAACTGGCTCTGGCCGGGTAAATAAAAAGCTCAGTGGTGGTACCGTGTGCCCAGTTACTGGTGTTGCGGCTTTCTGGTTTGTAGAGGGATATACTCATACGTCATTATTTGTTCACTAAGTTAGCGTCCGCATCGCTCCCAAAAACAGATATTTCCGGCCATTTTAAAACCGCACTGGTTCTCAGATGCTGCCCACTGCGGTACATTCCGTCGGTTGTTCTTACGGTCGTTGTTGAAGCAAGGTTGACAGTTTCTCAATTTCTTTTTTTAGCTCTTCTATTTCTTTGCTTCCTGCTACCGGCGCATTTTCCTCTTCGGCATCCCTGCCAATAAAAAAAGTGGCGAGGGTAGCGGTCACATATCCGAAAATCGCATAGCCGTACAGGGAAAGCATGAAGGCAAATATGCGACCTTCTGTAGTAGCAGGCCAGAAATCGCTACCTGCTGTAATGATACGCATCGAGGTCCACCACAGAGCCATCCCATAGTTTTCAAAACCCGGGTGGTGCCGTTCAAAGCCATACATGGCAGCAGCGCCTGCAAAAGCGACAATAACGGTCAGCAATACAACATAAGTAAATCCCCGCCGGCTCAAAGTGGCCGTTAGGCTTCTCATGCTGCGGTTTAGTGAGGCAATGATCCGGATGAGCCGGATGCCGCTGAAGCCCTGCACCAGCCGTACCACCCGCAAAATGCGGAAAATACGCAGCGCGGGTATCAGCAGAGAAATGACAGTCAACCAGTTCATTTTCAGAAACTTAATCCGTGCAGGTGCCAAAATGATTTTTACCATGAAGTCAATGATGAAAATGGCCCACACAACCATGCTCAGGGTTTGCAGCAAGGGCGTAAGTTGCCCTACAAGTTCCAGTACAAGGAGTATCAGCCAAAAAAAGCCTAAAAAAATCATCGGTCCTTCCAGGAGTTTTTCAAAAGAAACCAGCAGGCGGTTTCGTTCGCGGTTTAACAATTGCTGCTGTTTCATTAAGTGGTTTTACAGGCTGATGCAAAACAAATTGTACCAATGAAAATCAGGCGATGAGGCAGGCACGCCGGTGGCGGTTTTTCACAACAAATCAGGGTTTTACGGAAAAAACTTAGCTTGCCTGGGCTTTGGGTTCATGCCTGTTTGGTGATGAGTCGATCAAAATGTTGAAAAAGCACAAAAAATGTTTGGTGTTTCGAAAACAACCATTACCTTTGCAATCCCAAATTTTACGGGTAGAAGATATTTATAAGTATGTCACAGCGTATCAGAATAAAGCTGAAATCTTACGACCACAACCTGGTTGATAAGTCTGCAGAGAAAATCGTAAAAACTGTACGCAATACGGGAGCGGTCGTAACCGGGCCAATTCCTTTGCCAACAGAGAAGAAGATCTTTACAGTATTGCGTTCACCGCACGTAAATAAAAAGAGCCGTGAACAATTCCAACTCTGCACGCACAAGCGTTTGTTGGATATCTATACTTCTTCTTCCCGCACAGTTGACGCGCTTTCGAAGCTTGACCTTCCAAGTGGGGTAGAAGTAGAGATCAAGGCATGATGAATAGCCGAAAGGCTTAGTTCTTTAAAACGATAAAGTTAAACGGTCAATCCCGGACCATACCCCCGGAAAACGTGGGGACGGCAACCGGGCGCTTGGCTAAAACATAAGAAAATGAAAGGTATTATTGGTAAGAAAATCGGCATGACCAGTGTGTTTGAGCCGAATGGCAAGCAGACAGCTTGTACCATCATCGAGGCTGGTCCTTGTGTGGTTACTCAAAAGAAGACCGTAGATACCGACGGTTATGATGCGCTCCAGATCGCATTCGGAGAAGCTAAAGAAAAGAATACTCCCAAAGCGCTTCTCAATCACTTCGCTAAGGCAAGCACTTCGCCTAAGTCAATAGTTAAAGAAATCCGTAATTGTTCCATAGATAAGCAGGTTGGTGAAGACATCACCGTTGAGATCTTTGCTGAAGGTGAGAAAGTTTCCGTTATCGGAACCACCAAGGGTAAGGGTTTTCAGGGTGTAGTTAAGCGCCATGGTTTTGCCGGTGTCGGTGAAGCTTCACACGGTCAGCACGATCGTCAGCGTGCGCCGGGTTCCGTAGGGGGTTCATCCTACCCAAGCCGCGTATTTAAAGGTATGCGCATGGCGGGCCGTATGGGTGGCGACCGCGTGAAGATGAAGGGTCTGCGTATCATCAGGGTTTTCCCGGAGCAGAACTACATTCTCGTAGCTGGTTCGGTACCCGGACATAATGGATCTATTGTTTTAATTCAGAACTAATTAGCCCAGAGTTTTGACTTTTGGGAGAAAAAAATAGGCTATGCAAATAGACGTTTTAAATAGTAAAGGTGTAAAGACTGGCCGGTCTATCGAACTGCCAGACGAAATTTTCGGCATCGAGCCGAACGACCATTGCATCTACCTTGCAGTGAAGCAATACCTTGCAGCGCAGCGCCAGGGTACGCACAGCACCAAGACGCGTGCTGAAGTGCATGGTTCGTCCAAGAAATTGCACCGTCAGAAGGGAACCGGCGGATCCCGTAAGGGTAATATCCGTAACCCGCTTTATAAAGGTGGTGGTACGGTAAACGGTCCGAAGCCGCACGATTATGACTTTAAGCTGAACCGCAAAGTAAAAGACCTTGCTAAAATGTCTGCACTTGCGCACAAAGCTCAGGATAATAAGATCGTAGTAGTAGAAGATTTTAACCTGTCTGCTCCGAAAACCAAAGATTTTGCGGTAACGCTTGGCGCTCTGAAAGGAGAAAACCGGAAGTCGCTGATTGTACTGCCTGAGTATGATACCAACGTGTATCTGAGCGCACGCAATCTGCAAGACAACAAAACGGTTATCCTTAGCGATATGAATACCTATGATCTGGTTAACAGCAGTGTACTCATTTTCACAGAAAGTGCCGCCAGGCTGTTTCAGGAGCCGGTAGAAGCTGAAGCATAAAATAATTAGCCAATTAGCCAATTTGATAAATAGCTATTGGTTTTTGAAAAGAATAAAAAGAATTGTCTAACATACATGTGATCATTGGCTCGACAGCTAATCAGCACATGGGCAAATTGAAAAAAGATGAAACTCGCAGACGTTTTGGTTAGACCGGTGCTTACCGAGAAAGTAAACGGACAGATGGAAAAATCGGGACGTTATACTTTCCAGGTGGACAAGAGCGCTAACAAACTCGAGATCAAGAAAGCAGTTGAGGAGTTTTACGGTGTAAAGGTTGCTGACGTAAACACAGTGATCGTACCGGGAAAGAATAAGACGCGCTACACAAAAGCCGGCTTTTTGAAAGGTGTGAAGCCCGCATACAAGAAGGCAATCATCACACTTTCTGAAGGAGATTCTATAGACCTGTTCTCAATGTAAAACCGTAAGGATGTACCGTTGTGCAAGCCTAAACCTGGCGCAGAGCATGGAAACGACTTAACAACGATCAACTTAGCAACTAACAAAAAAAGAAAATGGCACTACGTAAATATAAACCGGTAACAGCCGGAACGCGTTGGAGAATTGGTAATGCATATGCAGAGGTTACCACCAATCAGCCTGAAAAGAGCCTGTTGGAAGCACTGCCCGGAACTGGTGGTCGTAACGCACAGGGCCGCAGAGCTATGCGTTATATCGGTGGCGGAAACAAGAAGATGTACCGCAAGATCGATTTCAAGCGCAGCAAAAAGGATATCCCTGCTACGGTTAAGACCATTGAGTACGATCCTAATCGTTCTGCATTCATCGCATTGCTTAGCTATGCTGATGGCGAAAAGCGTTACATCATTGCTCCACAGGGGCTTGAAGTAGGCGCTACCATCGTGAGCGGAGAAGCAGTAGCACCCGAAGTAGGAAATGCACTGTTGCTGAAAAATATGCCCCTGGGTACTGTGGTTCACAACATTGAGTTGCATCCGGGCCAGGGTGGAGCCATGGCTCGTTCGGCAGGTACTTATGCACAACTGAACGCTAAGGAAGAAAGATATGTGGTGCTGAAAATGCCTTCTGGTGAGCTGCGCCGCGTGCTGGGTGCATGTATGGCCACTGTGGGTATAGTATCCAACAGTGACCATGGCCTGCAAAGCATGGGTAAGGCGGGTCGCAACCGTTGGAAAGGCATCCGTCCGCGTAACCGTGGTGTAGCCATGAACCCTGTGGATCACCCGATGGGTGGTGGTGAAGGACGTTCTTCGGGCGGGCACCCACGCAGCAGAACCGGTAAGTATGCGAAAGGAGAAAAGACACGCAGCCTTACAAAAGGTTCTAACAAGCTGATCATACAGCGTAGAAACGGTAAGAAACTATAAAGTAAATCGCTGAATTCGTTAAAATGGTCCTGTCGCTATAAGTAAAGGGCAAGACAAATAAACAATCGCAAACAAAAAAAGATAATGGCTCGTTCAATTAAAAAAGGTCCTTACGTAGATGCCAAGCTGGAGCGCAAAGTGCTGGCGGTAAGTGAAGGAAAGGCGAAGAAAGGTGTAATTAAAACCTGGAGCCGCCGCTCCACCATCACTCCGGATTTTGTAGGGCAGACCTTTGCTGTTCATAACGGAAACAAATTCATTCCGGTGTACGTAACTGAGTATATGGTTGGTCATAAACTCGGAGAATTTGCACCGACCCGCAATTTTAAAGGACATAGCGGAAGCAAATAAAACAAATTAAACATCTGGCGTTGATCTTCTGGCGGCGCCGCAATAAGAAATAATAACGAAAATGGAAGCTGTAGCTCGCTTACGTAATTATCCCACATCACCGCGCAAAATGCGCCTGCTGGCCGATTTGGTGCGTGGTATGGATGTTGAAAATGCGCTGAACACGTTCAAGTTTAGCACCAAGCACCCATCTGTAGCCATGGAAAAGCTCTTGCTAAGTGCAATCGCCAACTGGAGAGTGAAGAACGAAGGTGTGGATGTTGCCGGTGCTAACCTGTATGTAAAAACAATAATGGTAGATGGTGGCCGTATGCTGAAGCGTATGCGCCCTGCGCCTCAGGGACGTGCCTATCGCGTTCGCAAGCGCAGCAACCACGTTACTATTGTTGTTGATAGCCGTATAGCTCAACCCGTAACTGCCGAAGCTTAATCATTTAAATAAAATCACAAATCATTCAATTTAAATAGAATGGGTCAAAAAGCAAATCCTATAGGTAACAGGTTGGGCATCATCCGCGGATGGGACTCAATGTGGTATGGAGAAAAAAGGGATTTTGGTAACAAACTGGTGGAGGATCACAAAATCCGCACTTATCTCAATGCACGTATCAACAAGGGTGGGATCTCCCGCATTGTTATTGAGCGCACATTAGGTAAGCTCATCGTTACTATCCATACTTCAAAACCTGGTATCATCATAGGTAAAGGCGGACAGGAAGTAGATCGCATCAAAGAAGAGCTGAAGAAACTGACGAAGAAAGAAGATGTTCAGATCAACATCATGGAGATCCGTCGTCCGGAGCTGGATGCAATGATCGTCGGTGAAACCATTGCCCGCCAGATCGAAAGCCGCGTGAGCTATAAGAGGGCCATCAAAATGGCCATCTCTACGGCAATGCGTATGGGTGCTGAAGGTATTAAGATCAAGGCTTCAGGTCGTCTGAATGGTGCGGAAATCGCCCGTACAGAAGAATTTAAGCAAGGTCGTACTCCGCTGCATACCTACCGTATGGACATTGACTACGCCAGTGTATATGCCATGACCGTATATGGAAAGATTGGTCTGAAAGTATGGATTTGTAAAGGAGAAGTGCTGGGTAAGCGCGATCTGAATCCGAACTTCTCGGCAGGTGCAGATAATCGCGGACGTGCCGCAGCAGGAGCCGGTATGGCTGATGGTCGCGGAGACCGTCGTGGTGGCGACCGCGGAGGCGATCGTCGTGGTGGCGGAGATCGTCGCGGTGGTGGCGATCGTCGTGGCGGCGGCCGCAAGGCTTAATCTGGACATCTGATTTCGGGCATAGCCTGGAATGTATCCTGAGGATAAGATACTAAGTAAAATCAAAGGGCTGCAGAGGTAAAGGCTACTTCTCCCTGCGGTTCGGGTGACGAATAATAATTCAATAAAACTTTGTAACAATGTTACAACCAAAAAGAACGAAACATCGTAAGGCGCATAAAGGTAGGATCAAGGGTAACGCTCAGCGTGGTGCTACCGTTGCTTTTGGTTCGTTTGGTCTGAAGGCTTTGGAGCCAAAATGGATCACCAATCGCCAGATCGAAGCTGCCCGTCAGGCAATGACCCGCCACATGAAACGTGAGGGAACGGTTTGGATTCGCATTTTCCCAGACAAGCCTATTACTCGTAAGCCACTTGAAGTGCGTATTGGTAAAGGTAAAGGTAACCTCGAGTTTTATGCAGCCGTGGTTAAGCCGGGCCGCATCATGTTTGAGGTAGAAGGCGTACCCCAGCAGCTTGCCCAGGAGGCCCTGGAACTGGCTGCTCAAAAATTGCCGATCAAAACAAAATTTGTTGTTCGTCGCGATTACGCGGGAGCATAATTGAATGATGAATGTTGCGTTCTCATTCGATCAATAACATAAAATAGAGTCAGGTTTTTTGAGCATTCAAAATTCAAAACTCAAAACTCAAAATTGATATTAAAATGGCAAAAGCAAAAAAAGCGAATGTTGAGGATCTTCGCAGCCTGGATGTGGAAGCGCTGAGCACACGGATTCAGGAAGAAGAAGTGCGCCTCAAAAGGCTCAAATTTAGCCATGCGGTGAACCCGGTTGAAAACCCACTTTCCATTCGCCAGTTGCGCCGCACGATTGCCCGTATGAAGACGGAGCAACGCAGAAGAGCTTTAGGTTTTTAATTTGAAGTAAAAAGTAAAAAAGTAAAAGCTAAGAAGACAGAGAGTTTCCGTTACATTCTTTCTACTTTCTACTCATTACTTTCTACTGATTACTTTCTACTAAACAAGTCAAAAAAATGACAACAATAGAAAGAAAACGCAGGAAGACCCGTATCGGGATCGTGAGCAGCGACAAGATGAATAAAACCATCACGGTAGCTGTGGAGCGTAAAGTGAAACACCCGATCTACGGTAAGTTTTTGAAGAAAACAACGAAGTTTCATGCTCATGACGAACAAAATGTAGCCGGTGTTGGCGATATGGTCCGCATCATGGAAACACGCCCGTTGAGCAAAACAAAGCGCTGGCGCCTGGTTGAAATAATTGAAAAAGCTAAGTAAGTAGCAAGTGGCAAGTATCAAGTCGCAAGTATTTGCGTCTGTTTCTTGATACTTGATACTGGGTACTTGATACTAAAAAAGTAAAACGAAAATGATACAACAAGAATCCCGGCTCAATGTAGCCGACAATAGTGGAGCGAAGGAAGTGCTTTGTATCCGCGTGTTAGGTAACTCGGGACAAGACTATGCCGGTATTGGCGACAAAATCGTTGTAACTGTAAAGGATGCTCTTCCGGGTGGTAACATGAAGAAGGGTACCGTTTCTAAAGCAGTAATCGTACGTACTAAGAGCAAACTCCGTCGTAAAGATGGATCCTACATCAACTTCGACGATAATGCGGTAGTGCTGCTCAATAATTCTGACGAGCCTCGTGGTACCCGTATTTTCGGACCCGTTGCACGTGAGCTTCGTGATAAAGGATACATGAAGATAGTATCACTTGCACCTGAAGTGCTGTAAGCAGAAAAAATCACTTATCATAAAATAGCTGACATCTTTAATAGGTGTCAGCTATTTTTCTTGACCTAAGATCGTGAGCAAGTGGGGTGAAGGATTATCGGAGCATCCATCCGAATGAACGGACCTTTTTAAAGCACGGTTCCGATGAAAACGAACTAATTCAACCCTCCCGCTTTCAGACAATTGGGGACAATAAGCTTACTGATAGAGCTACCCGGCTTCGCGCATCATCCGCAGGCTTGTTGGCAGATCAAAATTTCTGTTGTCTGGCGCGCCTTTCGCCTGCCTTCCTTTGAAGAAAAATATTTTTTTCTTTTTCCTTTTCAATTAAAATATTGTTTTACCTTTGCACTCCCGTTTTCTACAGCGTGGATTTTTTAATCAATGGCTTACGAGTGGCATCCCAGCCATTCCGACCATTAAAAAAACAAGATAAAGTTTCAAAAGAATGAAACAGAGATTTCAACCAAAATTCAACATCCGCAAGGGCGACAGTGTAGTCGTAATTGCTGGTGCCAGCAAAGATCGCAGCAACCCCAAAAAGGTATTGGCTGTGTATCCTCAGAAAAGCCGCGTACTTATCGAAGGCGTAAATATGGTGACGAAGCACCTGAAACCCAATGCTCAGAATCCACAAGGTGGTATTGTGCAGGAAGAAGCTTCTATCCACATCTCCAACGTAATGCTTTGGGATGCAAAAGCCAAAGCTCCCGCTCGTATTAAGCGTGAGCGTAAGGAAGGAAATTTCGTTCGTGTATCTAAAAAATCAGGGGAGGAAATTAAATAATGGCAACTTCAACTACATATCAGCCGCGCATACAAAAGAAATACAGAGAGGAGGTAGTGCCTGCTTTGATGAAAAAGTTTGGTTATTCTACGGTAATGCAATGTCCTCGTCTGGTAAAGATTTGCCTCAACCAGGGTGTTAAGGGTTCTGTAGCCGATAAGAAACTTATTGACGATGCGGTAAACGAAATGACACTCGTTACCGGTCAGAAAGCCGTGCCTACACTTTCTAAAAAGGACATTTCGAACTTTAAGCTTCGTAAGAACATGCCAATTGGTGCACGCGTTACACTGCGTGGCTCTAACATGTTCGAATTCCTCGATCGTTTCATCGCTGTTTCCCTTCCACGTGTACGTGACTTCAAAGGTATCAACGAGAAATCGTTTGATGGTCGTGGTAACTACACGATGGGCGTTACGGAGCAGATCATTTTCCCTGAAATTGATATTGACAAAGTAAATCGCATCAGCGGTATGGACATCACTTTTGTGACTACAGCCAAGACCAACGAAGAAGCATACGAACTGCTGAAAGAGCTGGGAATGCCTTTTAAGAATGTAAAGAAAGATAACGCCTAAAATCATAAACAAGTATTAAGACACAAGTATCAGGTATATAGTAATAAGAGAATAGGCGTTAATCATTCTTGCTACTTTCTACCTGCTACTTACTACTAAAAAAAATGGCAAGAGAATCAGTAAAAGCCCGCCAACGCAAACGCGAAAGAATGGTTGCTCAGTACGCTGAAAGACGTGCTGCACTGAAGGCTGCAGGTGACTATGCTGCTTTGGACAAGCTTCCAAAGAACTCATCACCCGTGCGCCTGAAGAACCGTTGCCAACTGACCGGTCGCCCTAAGGGTTACATGCGTCACTTCGGCATCTGTCGTAACGTTTTCCGCGATATGGCATTGGATGGCAAGATACCAGGAGTACGTAAAGCTAGCTGGTAAGCCAAGTACTTTATCCTGAAGAGGAGCGAAAGTGCCCCATGGCAGCGTTTCAAAGTCACACAGCGAGTGTGATACTAGTAACAAAATTTATTTACAAACAGAATTCAAAAAATGGTAACAGATCCAATTGCAGATTTCCTGACCCGTATCCGTAACGCTCAGATGGCCCGCCATCGTATTGTTGAAATTCCGGCGTCGAACCTTAAAAAGCGCATGACTGAAATCCTTTACGAAAAGGGCTACATTCTGAAGTATAAGTTTGAAGAGGATAACAAGCAAGGACTTATTAAGATAGCCCTGAAGTACGACGCAGTTTCTAAAGAGCCTGCTATTCGTGCCCTGGAGCGCGTAAGCCGTCCGGGTCTTCGCCAATATGCTAAACCCGACGAAATTCGTCGCGTACAGAATGGACTGGGTATCGCTATCGTTTCGACTTCAAGAGGAGTAATGACCGATAAGGAAGCTCGTGCGAATAATGTAGGTGGCGAAGTGCTTTGTGTGGTGTATTAATTTGATTTTGGCGTCGATTTGAATATCGTACGTCATCGTCAAATTGTCCAATTAACTAATGATCAAATTTTGTCCCTCCGATACATTAAGCTATGCCTCTTACCAGGCTGACCGGTCGGAAGGATTCACAAAAAATAAAAAGAACAGACAATGTCTCGCGTAGGTAAGAAACCAATTACAGTGCCCGCCGGAGTAACCGTTTCCGTGTCGGCTGCCAATGAAATTACCGTGAAAGGTCCTAAAGGGGAACTGAAAGAAGCCCTGGATAGGGATATCAAGGTGGAAGTAAACGGTAATGAGATTAACATCAGCCGCCCCACAGACCAAATCCGCCATCGCGCACTGCACGGATTATATCGCGCTCTGGTGGCCAACATGGTGACAGGCGTGACTAATGGTTTTAAGAAAGAACTGGAACTTGTGGGTGTGGGTTATCGTGCAGCCGTTACAGGCCAGCAGATTGATATGGCCCTTGGTTTTTCACACAATATTATTTTCGAATTGCCCAAGGAGATCAAAGCTTCTGCCACCATGGAAAAAGGTCAGGCGCCGAAGATTATGCTCGAGTCAATTGACAAACAATTGCTCGGCCAGGTAGCCGCAAAGATCCGCAGCCTGCGCAAGCCAGAGCCTTACAAAGGAAAAGGTGTACGCTACGCTAATGAAGTGGTTCGCCGCAAAGCTGGTAAGGCCGCTGGTAAATAGTTTTAAGTGTTGAATTTAGAATGCTGATTAACGCTCATTCGACATTCAACATTTTACATTCATCATTCAAATTCGGTAGCCCTTGCCTATATGGTGAGGAGCCCGTAAAAAACAGAAATAAAAATGTCACTCGATCAAAAAGTTGTTCGCCGTCAGAAACTTCGCTGGCGCGTGCGTGCGAAAGTAAGAGGCACAGCACAGAAGCCTCGTCTTTCTGTTTTCCGCAGCAATAAAGACATCTATTGTCAACTGATAGATGATGCCACTGGTACTACATTGGCTGCTGCAAGTTCCCGTATGAAGGATATTAGTGCCCAAAGCGGAAATAAAGTTGAGAAGTCTGTAATGGTTGGTAAAGCACTTGCTGAGAAAGCTAAGTCGCTCGGTATTGAAACTTGCGTATTCGATCGCGGAGGGTACCTTTATCATGGCCGTGTGAAGGCGGTGGCAGATGGCGCTCGCGAAGGAGGACTTAACTTTTAATTAGGCCAGTTAGCTGATAAGCTGATGAGCCAGTCAAATTAACAACAATAAGAATAATGAGTGCACGTTTGCCTATTGGCTGATTGGCACATTATCAAAATAAGAATAATGGCGACTAAAAATTTAAATCGCGTAAAAGCCGGAGACCTGGAACTACATGAGAAGGTGGTTTCCATCAACCGTGTGGTAAAAACTACCAAGGGTGGCCGGGCTTTCAGTTTCTCTGCGCTTGTTGTAGTAGGAAACGGCAACGGTGTAGTAGGTCATGGTCTCGGTAAAGCCAAAGAAGTACAGGAAGCTATTACCAAGGGCATAGACGATGCAAAAAAGAATCTCATCAAGGTTCCGGTGATGAACGGGACGATACCTCACGACCAAATGGCCCGCGAAGGTGCTGCGAAGGTTTTGATAAAACCTGCTGCACACGGTACCGGCGTTATTGCGGGTGGTAGCATGCGTGCTGTTCTGGAAGCGGCAGGTATCACCGACGTGCTTTCTAAGAGCCAGGGTTCTGCTAATCCGCACAATGTGGTGAAGGCAACTTTCGTTGCATTGAGCCAGCTTCGTGAGCCGATAGCTGTTGCCAAGCAACGCAATATCAGCCTTAAGAAGGTGTTTAACGGGTAAACAAGTTCAGGTTAGGAAATTTACGCTTACAGTTTAGCAACAACGTGCAAACGATTATTCGCTTGCACGTTTTTTACTTAGTGTTTGATGATTTTTCCTGTGACCATATGGTCTTTTAATTTGACCCTATAGAAGTAAATTCCGTTTGGCTGCTGGCTAATATCTATCATTATCGAGTAATTGGTAGGCTCTCTTTTGAAAATTATTTTTCCTTCTATACTGATAATCTCTACTGAAAGCATTTCCTTTTTTGCAACCAAATTTATTGACCCGTGAGCAGGGTTCGGATATACTGTAATGTCTGCTTTTTCTTCGATGTCTTGAATACTGTTACTACCGTTATTATAACAAAGCAAACTATCGGTTCCGCCATAACTAACAGCGAAGACAATATTATCGCTGCTATCAAGGCTGCCAATATTGAAGCTGAAAGTATCTACATTTATAGGTACATTCATAACGGCAGGAGAAACACTGTTACTGAAACAGGTATTACCAAGTGAGTCTGTTTTTACGAAATAAAAAGCTGAGTTAATAAAAAGACTATCAGTTGTTGTTCCAATCATAACATACCCAGTGTCCTGAAGTTGTTTTATGTAACTGATGTAATCTCGTCCACTTCTCCCAATTCTCTTTGACCATTCTATATTTCCTGATTCATCCGCTTTAATGATCATAGCATCTGTATTAAATGGAGCTATTTCGGTCTCGGCAGAAATTATATAACCGCTATCGCTGGTTTGGATCACCTCATGGAATGCATCAGTTGTATTGTTGCTATAGCGTTTTGCCCAAATCGGATTGAACAAACTGTCAGTTTTTAAAATAAAAGGTCCAGACGTTTGTCCAGTAACCTGATTGCCTCCAAAGATATGCCCACCATCATTTGCAGGATAATATTTGCTAAAGCTCATGTTCGTACCATACGTTTTTATCCAAATTGGATTACCGGTACTATCTAAGTTCATTAATAACGAACTGGCTATACTAGGATTTTTATATAGACTAACGCCACCGATAATAAAATTTTTATCTTTTCCTTCAAATATAAAAGCGCCCCAATCTCCAAGCGTATTATACGTTTTACTCCATTGAATACTACCAGTGCTATCAACTTTCAAAAGGTAAATTGCATTATTAATAATAGTGTTTACACCTACTGCGTCTCCTAACACTATGTATCCTTTGTCCGAAGTTTGTTTTATGTATCGGGCACTTGTAAAACCTGTTACTCCACCGTAGCTCTTACTCCACAGTATTTTTCCTGTATCATCCATTTTGGTTAAATACGTTTTTGAACCACGAAGCCCTCCAAAAACATACTTGTTATCACTCGTTTGAATAATACAATTTGCCCATCCTCCTAAGGAAGTCTCATAGACTTTTGCCCATTCCTTATTCCCCGTACTGTCCGTTTTTATTAAGTAAATATTTTCTGTAATACCCACTCCAATTCCTCCTATTAAAATATATCCTTTATCAAACGTAGACTGAGCTTTAAGTAGCGATGGGTTGTCAGGGTGTTTATAAACTTTTTGAAAAGTTGTCTGCGAAATTCCTTCAATTGATAACCATAGGAACAAAAAGGAAAAAAAGGTTTTCATTGTACAAGATTTTGAGGATGAAAAAATTATGTTGCTTTCTACTCATCAAGATCAGGGTCGTCAGCATCCTTCCTAAAGAGAATGTTTGGAGAATTAAGAGAGAAGCTCATGTGCGTGTGATTTATAGAAGTAAAATATATGAAATTCCGAATAAAAAATCTTTTTTGAAAAACATTATTTGACTTACTTTCGCAGCCCAAATTATTTTCCAATGTCAAAAATTAAAGTTACACAGGTGAAAAGCGGCATCGACCGTCCGGAGCGGCAAAAGCGTACGCTGAAAGCGCTTGGTTTGCGCAAGCTGAACGCTTCTGTAGAAGTAGAAGCTACTCCGCAAATACTGGGTATGGTGAATGCGGTGCATCACCTCGTGAAAGTAGAGCAGGTTAATGCTTAATGTCTGAACGCTGAGTGAGTCGTCAAGGCAACTCTCAGAATTATTTATCAATTTGCGAGCGGTTAAAAATTATAGTTCCGCGCAAGTCTAAAAACTTATACAATGCAACTGCATAATCTCAAGCCAGCACAAGGTGCTACTCAATCAAGAAAACGTGTAGGTCGTGGTGAAGGTGGTGGTGGTACCACTGCCGGTAAGGGTAACAAGGGTCAGCAATCACGCACCGGTTATCAATCTAAGAAAGGTCACGAAGGTGGTCAGATGCCCATTCAGCGTCGTATGCCCAAGCGTGGTTTCAAAAGTCTCAATCGCGTAGAGAACAAAGTATTTAATCTGGGTCAACTGGATTTCCTCATAGAAAAATATAGCATCACCGAGTTTACACCCGACAATTTGTACATCAATGGTCTCATTAACCGTACGGATGTTGTGAAGATTTTGGGCAATGGTGAATTGAAGACAAAGATGAACTTCAAGGTAAACGCTGTGAGCGCAAAGGCTAAAGAAGCCATTGAGGCTGCAGGCGGTACTGTAGAGCTGGTTTAACTGATTCCCGTATTAAAAGGCGCATTTGGATAAGTGTGTCTTTTATCGTTTATTCGCAATTCATTTTTTTGATTAACAACAGTTCACAGTGAAGAAACTTATCGAAACGCTGAAGAATATATGGAGTATCGAAGAGCTCCGCAAGCGTATCCTATTCACATTAACACTCATTTTGGTTTACCGGGTTGGCTGTTATATTACGTTGCCGGGTATCAACCCCAACCTGCTTACACTCGATAACAACCAAAACGGCCTTCTGGGCATTTTGAATGCCTTTGCCGGTGGTGCATTTAACCGAGCTTCGATCTTTGCACTGGGTGTAATGCCTTATATCTCGGCGTCTATCTTCATGCAGCTTGCAGGTATTGTGGTTCCACAGATCGCTAAGTTGCAAAAGGAAGAAAGCGGTCGTCGTAAAATTAATCAATACACGCGCTACATTACCGTTTTGGTAACCGCCTTCCAGGCAAGTGCCTATGTGGCCTATCTGCGTACGCAGACCGGCCGGGCTGTTGTTCCTGAATATCTTGATGCACCTTTCCTTTTCTGGCTTTCAACAGTAGTGGTGCTTACCGCCGGTACTTTGTTCGTAATGTGGATGGGTGAGAAAATTACTGATAAAGGAATTGGTAACGGTACTTCGTTGATCATCATGGTAGGTATCCTGGCTCGTCTCCCTCAGTCACTCATACAAGAGTTTGCTGCCAAAAATATCGGTGGCGGCGGCGGCTTGCTGATCTTCCTGATAGAACTTGCCGTATTTATTGCAGTGATCGTTGGTCTGATCCTGCTCACACAAGGGGTTCGTAAAATACCGTTGAACTATGCACGTCGGATCATCGGCTCAAGTAATGCCGCCCGCGAGGTTTCCGGTTCCAGAGATTTTATCCCGCTAAAGGTGAACTCTGCAGGGGTAATGCCGATCATTTTTGCTCAGGCCATCATGTTTATACCTGCCACCATCGCAGGTTTTGCAACCGACAATGAAAATGCAGCGAGTTTCATCCGCGCACTTTCTGACCACACTACTTTTTGGTACAATGTCATTTATGCCATTCTTGTTATTGCTTTCACGTATTTCTATACGGCATTGATCTTTAATCCTACAGAGATGGCGGATAATCTGAAACGCAACAACAGTTTTATTCCGGGTGTGAAGCCGGGCGAACCTACTGCAAATTATATCGCCACTATCATGGACCGTATCACGTTGCCCGGTGCCGTTTTTCTTGCTGTAGCGGGTATTCTTCCCGGAGTGGCTGCTTTGCTTGGCGTTACCAGCGGATTTTCAACCTTCTTCGGTGGAACATCAATGCTGATTGGCGTGGGCGTAATTTTAGACACACTGCAACAAATTGAAAGCCATTTGCTGATGCGTCAGTATGATGGGCTGATGAAGACCGGCCGCATTTCCGGACGACAGCCCGCAGCACCGGTTCAATAACTATATTTTTTTCTGAACAGGAAAAGTAGAAGGCTGGAAAGGCTTTCTACTTTTTCGTTTCAACCATTCTGGAATGATTCATATACGAAGCAAAGCTGAGATAGAAATAATCAGGAGAAATGCCCTTATGGTAACTGCAACACTTACTGAAGTGGCGAAGATGCTGCGACCAGGGGTCACCACGCTTGCCCTCGATCAGATGGCTGAGCAATTCATCAAAGATCATGGGGGTGTGCCGTCCTTCAAGGGTTATGGCCCCTCCAGCAACCCTTATCCGTATTCGTTGTGTATTTCGGTGAACGAAGTGGTGGTGCACGGCTTTCCGGGGAGTTATGAAGTAAAGGAGGGCGACATTATTAGTGTGGATTGTGGATTTTATAAGGATGGTTATCACGGCGATCATGCTTACACCTTTGCCATAGGCGAAGTGTCTCCGGAATTGTCACAGTTAATGCGGGTTACTAAAGAGTCTTTAGCACGTGCTGTCTCTGCCGCCCGGGAGAACAATCGTGTGGGGGATATTTCCTTTACTGTTGAAGACTACACCCACCGGCAGCATGGATATGGCGTGGTAAGAGAGCTTGTAGGGCATGGTGTTGGCAAGCGACTCCATGAAGATCCGCAGGTGCCCAACTATGGTCGCCGGGGCGACGGTAAAAGGCTGAAGGAGGGGATGGTATTGGCAATAGAACCCATGATCAATTTGGGTACGCATAAGGTTCATACACTCGATGATGGCTGGACGGTAGTCACTGCCGACGGACTCCCTTCGGTGCACTATGAGCACACCACTTTAGTACGCAAAGGGGCAGGGGAGAACCTTTCGCAGTTTGGCCCGATCGAAGAGGCGGAAAGACAAAATCCTAACCTCAGCAAAGCACATCTCTGATCGCAGCAGCCACTATTCGGCCTTTATGCGGTATAGGATTTTTTTGTCGCTGAACCGAAGAATGACGATTTCCTCCGGGGTGTAACTGGCCAGCAAATCCCCGTTTTCTTTAGCGTAGAAGGCAGCGCTGTAGCCTTGTTCTTTGGGTATCAGGGCGTCCATGCCGCTATGGTAGGAATGACGAAACAGATCTTTGCAAATCTGAATAGCCTGTTCGTAAAACCCGCGATCTTTAAGTTTGTGCCGTTTAACAATGTTGACCCATTTTGTGTATTCCTCGGGGTTAAACCGGAAAAGACATACGGAGAATTCGTCCGAAATATTGCCATCTTTTAGGCTCATTGTTCCATCTCCCGAAATATAAAGCCCTGTGACCCCCTGTTCCGTTTCCAGTTCCATAATCCTGCACGCTCTGCAGTTGATGCTCAGATGCTCTGTCGTTATGTCCAGCCGCTCTGCTGTAAAGCACGCCGGTGTCTTCCAGTTTACAGGTTGCACCTTATATTGAGCGGAGATATTATGCCATCCGGCAATGGTAAAAAAGAGACATAGTAAGGCTTTCATAATGGAAGTTTCTGCCAAATTAAAAAAAATGCTACTTCCCGCTAATGAATTCCTCGTTGATTAAGCGCACGCTGATAGAGGGCCGCGTTCTTTTGATGCTCAGTGTAAGTGGACGCAAAGCGATGGGTTCCGGAAAAGTCTTCGCGGGCGCAGAAGTAGAGATAGTCGGTGCGAGGGGCATTGAGTACTGCGTCCACTGATTTTTTTGATGGCGTGCATATAGGGCCCGGGGGCAGGCCGGTGGAGAAATAAGTATTATACGGCGATGGAATGGAGGTAATTGCAGAAGTGATACGCTTCAATGCGAAGTTGTTGGCGGCAAACCTGGCGGTGGGGTCGGCCTGTAATTTCATTCCAAGTTTCAACCTGTTGAGATACACACTTGCGATCTTCGGTTTTTCGGGGTTGTTATTCGTTTCTTCTTCTACAATGGAGGCCAGCGCTACAACTTCTGTAATCTTCAGCCCAAGGGCTTTTGCTTTAGACTTTCGTTCTTCGGTCCAGAATTGCTTATAATAGCCGGCAAACTTTGTGAAAGCTTTACCGGCGCTCGTATTCCACCAGAATTCGTATGTGTCGGGCACCACGGCACAAAGTGCTGTATTGCTATCGAGACCAAATTGCGACAGATATACATTGTCGTTCAACATCTGCGCCATCACAACAGAATCTGCTTCCAGATTTTGACAAACAAAGCGAATAAAGTCCGTCTTCGTCCGGAGTTTATTGATCACAAGTTTCACCGGGGTTTGCCGTCCTGAGCGCAGCATTCGGATGATATTGTAATTGCTCATCCCTTTGCCGATCCGATATTTTCCGGCATGTACATGCGCAGGGTAGTTGGCCCGCCGGGCAAGAAAATCGAACGATCTGATGTCGCGGACAAAGCCTTCCTTTTCCAGTGCGGTCAACACCTGACTGTAGGTAGCGCCGGAGGGTATATAAAAGAATGCACCCTTTCTGAAGCCGTCGGTATTGGGTCCGAATACTTTAAAGAATAGAAACGCAACCCCAAACAGAAAAACGGCAGCCCCTGCAAGTGCGGCTTTTTTCCAGCCAGACTTATTGTTGGTTTTCCCTTTCCTTTTTTTCGGCCTGCTGCTCATAGTTCACGCGAAAATGAAAATACCTGCTCAGCAGAACAGGTATATAAAATGATATTGGTAGCGATCTTATTTTTTTGCAGGAGCACTTTTACGCACAGGTTGTTTTCCCTGTTGCAGATCCTTGGGGGTGGAATAGAACAGCACTGCGATAATGCACAAGGCTGCAATGATACCCATAGAGGTCCAGGTGCCTTTCTCCATTACATCGGTGCTTTGTTTAACACCCATCACCTGCGAGCCGATACTGCCGAACGCACCGGTAAGCCCTCCGCCTTTAGGATTCTGCACCAGAACGAAAAAAGCCAACACTGCACAAACCAGAATGATAACTATAGTGACAATCACAATCATGATTCTTTTTCTTTTTGTAGGTCCTCTATTTTGCGTGCAAAGTAACTCTTTTTCTGAGGATTGCGCAAACTTAATTTACGATACATTTCTATGGCTTTGTCGAGCTTTCCCTGCTTAACCATGATCTCAGCAAGGGGTTCACTGGCAAGGTCTTCTTCCTTGGTTATAGAGTTTACCGCCATCTCAAAAACAGTTTCGGGTATTTCTTCATTTTCCTCTTCCAGTGCGGCAGCCAGCTTTTCTTTTTGCCACATTGTTTTCAGCGCTTTCTGATCCTGCTGCTCTTCTTTTTCCCGCTCTCCTTTGAGTTTAAAATGCATGAGCCATTCCGAAAAACTCATCACTACCATTAGCGATTGGTCGGGCTTTTTACTCTGATGATCGCCGGATAATTTGTCAGACACATGTAGTCCCTGATGTAAAAAATAGTCTTCTGTATAAATTGGTTGTATCAAAGAATCTTCTTTTCGGTTTTGGAAAAACAAGGGAATTTCTTCCTTCTTCTTTTCAGGCTTGGGTTCTTGGGCCGATGTGCCCGTTGTTGCCCCGGCTTTTGTTTGTGGCTTAGGCTCTTGAAGCTCTACGGGCGCTTCGGTAACGGGTTCTGGCGTCACCCTGGTGTCGGGTTGCACGTCTTTATTTGCAGCTTCGGTTGTTATTGGGATGGCTTCGGCCAAAGGAGATGTGATTTCAGTATCGCCGGCATTTTGCTCCGGGTCGGTATCCAATATACCTGATAGAATTTCAGACTCTTCCACGGTAGTCTTTTCGTCAACTTCCTGCACCTCAACTGGTAGAGGCAGATCGTCAAAATCGTAAAGATCGGGTTCGTCAGAAAACTCTTCGTAAAGTTCGTCGGTGTAACCCGGCAGGCCGGTCACTTCGTCGGTGGAAGAAATACGTCCGGACGACGGTGTATTGAGCGTAGCGCGTTTGTTGGTGGCAGCATCAAGATAATCATGAAACAAGACCCAGTTGCCCATATAAAGCTGCATCATATTGAGCATAGCCGGAGCAAAAGCCTGTTTTTTCTGATGTTCGGAAGCCTCTACATACCTTGTAGGGACAAAGTATGGGTAGGTCTTAATCAGCATCGCAGCTTCTTTTCTGTCTGTGTCAGAAAGCTTGCCGGGTTGCATCAGCCAGTCTGTAATAGTGTTTGATTTCATCGTTTAGCCGCTACAATTACCAATTTACAAAAGCTTTATTAAAAATATCATCCGCAAGTTGGTTGCCGATGTCTTCTATCAGTTTGGCCTCTGCCGCCTGTATGGTTTGCGTGGCCGGAAAATCTGAAAAACGGGTAAATGACTGGTTGAAGCTTGCATTATCGTCGAGGCGGTTCTTAAAATCAATTTGCACCGTAATGGTCAGACGGTTTTGCGAAGCCTGCTGTGTGTTGGAAACACCCGACACGGTTACCTGATAAAGCGTGATGGTGCCGCTGATATCATAATCGGCATTGTCGCTGTTTTGCGGTGCCAGACCTGTCTGGGAGAGAATACGATTGCGAATCTTGTTGGTAAGTGTGGCGTTGAGGGTAGGTACTACATTTTGTGCGCGGTTTTCCAACACATGTATGTTGATGGTTTTGCCGGCAATAGAAGCACCGGTAAAACTGTACACCCCGCAGGACTGCAGCAAAATAGTGAACAAAAGCGCAGCGATGGAAAACAGATAACGCATAGGCCTCGCAAAGGTAATCGTTGCTGTCGGTGTTAGGCGGCATCAGGAAGGAAAAATTGTTGCTGGTAAATATTTGGGCGGGGTTTTTTGTACTAATAGTTTTTTATTTGCATTCTCTACTGCTTTAATCAGATGTACCGATGCTCTCCATAAGTGCCTGTATCATTACTTACAACGAAGAACGAAACATCGGGCGCTGTTTGCTGGCCTTGCAGGGCATCGTGGACGAAGTGATTATCGTGGATAGTTTTTCAACCGATCGTACGCGAGAGATCGCAGAAGAGATGGGAGCGAAAGTCGTGACGCGTGCATTCACAGGCTATGGCGAGCAAAAGTACTTTGCTCAGGAACAGGCGAGTCATCACTGGGTGTTATCCGTAGATGCAGACGAGGTTGTATCTGCCGATCTCGCTCAAAGCCTGCTGGCCATTAAAGTGCAGCCTCAGCACGATGCCTATACTGTAGATATCCTGCCTAATTATTGCGGCGCATGGATACGACACTGTGGCTGGTATCCACAACCGAAATTGCGACTGTGGAACCGAAAAAAGGCGGGCATGGCCAACAGCAGCGTTCATGAAGGGGTTCAGTTTTTTGAGAAAGGCGCTAGCTTAGGCCGCCTCAAAGGTGATTTGCTGCATTATAGCTATGCAACTATTTCTGACCACATTCGGAAAATAGAACATTATACCGAGATGGGTGCAAAAGCTGATGCCGAGAAAGGTAAGGACTGCAGCTTGCTCAAACTTATTTTCGCCCCGAAGTTTCAGTTTTTCAGAGATTACTTCTTAAGGCTCGGCTTTCTCGACGGATACTATGGCTACATCGTCTGCAAGAATTCTGCCTTTGCCTCTTTTGTGAAATATTCAAAAACACGTCAATATATTCGCCGCGGCACCAACTGAGGCAATGGGTTTTGGGACTTCCTGCCGGATAAGAATCCTCAATATCCCGTTCATCATCAATTTTTTGGAAAAGTGGCCAAATCTGGGGATTTTTAGCAGCCTTTTTTTTGAAGAGGTCTAACCATTTATTCGTTTGTAATGAAATTTAAGTTTTTTACTGCGGCACTCGCTCTGGCTGGGTTGCCCTGTTTTGCACAAGAACAACACAAAGACAATTATGAAAAGTCGGTTTTCGCACAATACCGGTTGCTCAGCCCGTCTTTGAGAAGCAATACGCCAGGTACCCTGCAAAAGGTGCAGCAACATTTTCCGGGTATGATGGTGAGCCTCGATAAGCTTACGCAGAATTTTCATGATATTTTTGGTGGGTCCAGACCTGTAGCCGGGAGTACGCTATCCGCAAAAGTGCACAGCCTCTTTGCTCAGGATCTTACCGCTTTTGGTCTGAATGAATCTGAGTGGATTCAGACCGCAGAGGTACATGCGCCCAAGGCTGCTTTTGTGTCCTACAAGCAACAGATTAGCGGTCACGAAGTGGTTTTTTCGAGCCTCAAATTTAGATTTACTCACGGGGGGGATCTCCAGCGGATAACGCTGCGTAGCTATGGCGCCCCGTCGCTCTTGGCGGCAGCACCTGCCATCAGTGCTTCCGCAGCAAAAACAGCAGCAGAGCAAGATTTGCAAGGCGTACAGATTTCCGAAAGTACTATAGGCAACGACTGGTACTGGTTTCCGGTTCCCACCACTACAGGGTATAACCTTCGGCCTGCTTATGTCTTCAACATCAAAGGTGCAGGTGAAAACCTCCCCGTAGATTTGACAGGATATGTGGATGGCATTACCGGCGAAGTATTGTACCGCACCAACAAGGTGAAAGAAACGATAGTGCATACTGTGAAGGGCGTGGTGTACAAACAAAATCCTTTGACCCCTGTGAGCACCGAGCCACTCTCCGATCTGAAGCTGATCATCAATGGTGTGAGTTACTACACGGATACTGCGGGAATGGTCAATATTCCAGGCCTTTCTGTTCCCGTGGCCGACACGGGTCGCCTGGAAGGTCGCTGGTCCACCGTTCGGACAGGTAATGTGGTGATCTCAAAAGCCACTCCGAACCTGATCACAACCAGTGGAGCTACTTATATTTTTGATACAACACTGCCGGTAAGAGACCGTCACGTAAATGCCTATTATCATGTTACCCGTGTACATGATTTTATGAAGAACTTCTATCCATCGTTTACGAACATGGATTTTTCTTTGCCTACCAACGTTGACCTTACAACAGGAACCTGCAACGCCTTTTACAATGGTACGTCTATCAACTTCTATGCAGCGGGCGGCGGATGTAACTCCTTTGCCTATTGTGGAGATATCATTTATCACGAATACGGACACGGAATATCAGACAAGTTCTATGGTTACTTGGGGCAGGGCACACTCAACAATGGTGCTTTGAATGAAGCC